>Ga0193743_1000033_pt1 | contig 91390 bp, 91 predicted proteins | sample L2c2metaG_FD_143038 | JGI IMG/M metagenome (GOLD analysis project Ga0193743, IMG submission 143038) | Soil microbial communities from a riparian zone of the East river system, Colorado, United States - L2c2 | ecosystem: Environmental > Terrestrial > Soil > Riparian zone | place: USA: East River... | reverse complement strand
CAGCGCGCGAGAGTCTCTCGTGCTCCAGCACACTCCTGAGTAGCTCAATGGCAGAGCATTCGGCTGTTAACCGAAGGGTTGTAGGTTCGAGTCCTACCTCAGGAGCCAATAAAATCAACAACTTAGCTTAGCAAAAGACGGCGAAAAGTCTTGAAAATGGGCCAACGGTGGCCACTTTCACCGTCACGCTGTTTCAAAACGGATGCTACCCCATAGCAATCCAGGTCAGTTGTGACCCTCCTGCTGTACCGACTCCAGCCCCAGTCTCACTCCTGTCACCGTGCCTTGGCAGGCTCCTGAATTTGACCGAATCTTGGCTTCGCCTGAATCTCCAGTCGCGCGCCGGACTACCGGCCCGCCTTACCGAGATACAGGAGCGCAGCATGGCAATTTATCAACGGGGACAATTTCTTCGGTATCGGTTTCGCTTTGCGGGAAAGCAGATCGACGAATCCACCAAGACCACATCCAAAACCATCGCGCGAGAGGCCGAAAGGCAACACCGGAGGGCCCTCGAAGCGGGATACAACAACTTCAAAGAACTTCGGGAGAACCGTGTGCGGGTTCTCCAGGAGATCATCGACGAATATCTGGTCGGCTACCGGCTTCGATACCGTTCGGCTACTTTTGCCGAGTATGCCCTGGGGCATGTGGCTCGTCTCCTCGGAACGAAGCTCGTCGGCGACATCACGGATTCCTCGGTGCTCCACTATCAGGAGGACCGGTTGCGCGAAAAGGCCGCACCGAAGTCGATCAACGAAGAGGTCCGGTTTCTTCTCAAGATGCTCGGCGACCCGGGCGAACTGATTCGTGCGCAACTCAAAAAGACCAAGCAGCTCAAGCTGACCGTTCACAAACGGATCGGCAAAGCCTTCGACAGCGAGGAGAGTGAAAAGCTCACCGGGAAGGCCAGGAAGTCACGCAGTCCTCATATGTACCCGGCATTCATGCTGGCCCGCAACGGAGGTCTCCGGGACACCGAGATCAAGACCCTTACCTGGGGCCAGATCAACTTGGACAACCGGACGGTCAAGGTTGGAAGGGCAAAGAGCGAAGCCGGAGAAGGACGTGTCGTTCCTCTGAATATCGAAGTCTATCAGGCGCTCGTCGAACACCGCGCATGGTATCGCAAGAGATTCGGTGAAGTCAGAGAGGAGTGGTACGTCTTCCCCTGGGGCAGGCCTATGCCTTCTGATCCCACGCGGCACATTACCTCGTTCAAGACCGCATGGAAGACCACACGCAAGGACGCGAAGGTGACAGGCAGGTGGCACGATAACCGGCACACCCTCATCACGGAACTTGCTGAAAGTGGCGCCGGCGACGAGACCATCATGGAGATCGCCGGGCACGTCGATCGTCAGATGCTTCGCCATTACAGCCATATCCGGATGAAAGCAAAGCGAGAGGCCCTGGAGGCGGTCGCAGTCAAACGTCGGAGCTCTTCCAGGCTGAGCACCACATCGCAACAGGACGCCTCTCCATCGCAGTAGCGCACCTATGGGGCGATTTGACCGAGTTCTCATCTCAGGTTACGTTCTCGGCCAAGTTGCCCCAGGGCCCGTTTAGAAAGAGGAGGACATCATGGAAACGTTCTTGAACGAAACCCAGCTTTCAGAAATGCTCCAGGTCAGTTTGGCCTGCTTGAGACGGTGGCGGCTCCGCGGAGAAGGCCCAGAGTACGTGAAGGTGGGCCCACTTGTGCGGTATCGCCTTGAAGCAATCATGCGATGGGTGGATGGGTTGCCGACGGGCGGAAACGGTGGGCGACCGAAGCCTGTCGGGCCTCCCAGCAACCGACTACGCCCGGTGGCGTGAGTGCTCTCTTTCCTTCGCCCGGATTTCGAAGGTGCAAGGAACGTTGCTCTATCGAGACGGTGCGCCGGTTCCTGTACTCGATCTGCATTCTCCTTATTCCGGTGATCGCATTCTTCGTCCTCAAGGCGGAGTTCGGTGCCGTTGGTGGAGCCTTGCTGGGTCTCGTAGCGGCTACAAATCAAGTCACGCGCCTCACAGGAAATGCAGCAGGGAGGGCTGCAGGGGGCGCCGCAAAGACTGCAAGTAGTGCGAGTAGTCAGGGAGGAATGGGCGGAGGGACCTATCGCAATCTGAGCGTTCCCCCTCCGAATACGCCTCCCCGAGCGACAACGCCGTAACAGGCCGCTGAGATGGGAACAGCAGGATTAATTTGAGGAGGCAATGATGAACAAGCAACCCAAGCAGGAAAGTGAGCCGAAGTTCTATGAGATGGATGGCGCGTTGCGCGCCTATTCGAATCGATCGCTGGTCATCGCGGGCGTGATGGGCCTGACCGCGTTGGTTGCCGTGCTGGGCTTCTTCTTGGTGAGAATGCAGCCACCCACTGTGATCAGAGTTAACGGCGCCGGCGAAGCGCAAGTGGTGAGTCCCTATGGAGCGGGGAGCCGCCGGGGCCTCGTTCCCGCCGTTCTAGCGTCCGCGCGCAGCGCAGGCCCGGACGAGTACGAAAAGCAGGCGTTCATCAAGCAGTTTCTCGGCCACTACCTCTCCTAACCCACCGTATGATTCAGAGATCGGATCGCTCAACAATCAGCGCATGGAACTGCTCTTTCTTGAGCACACCTATCGTTGGCTGGTACCAGGGGGAGTATTCTTCTTCGTTGTCCCTGAGAAGCGGCTTTCGGTTTGCATCCCGCTGCTCGCCTCAAACTTCAGCGGATTTCGGCTCTTCCGCCTTACCGATCCGGAGTCGATTCGCTTTGGTCAGGTGGTGCTCACAGCGGTGCGCAAATCGATGCGAGGCGATGCGATGGAAGCCAATCGCACCCTGCTGCAGCGGCTGGTCTTCAATGGACGTCATCTCAATCTTGAGGACGAGCACGAACCGTACGCAGTACCTGCTACGCCTCCCGCAGTCGTCACCTATCGTGGCCTGCCCTTCGACGCGATCGAGGATCTCATCCCGAAATCATCCGCGTGGAAGCAGGTTGCCCCATTTCTGCTACCCAAGGAAGAGATGGCGTCCGGGCGGCCGATCACGCCCTTGCACGCAGGCCACGTCGGCCTGCTCTGTACGGCGGGATTGTTGAATGGAGTTTTCGGGGACGGGGCGGACCGCCACATCGCACGCTGGCGCTCTATCAAGCACACCACCACCATCAAGGAGAAGGAAGATGACGTTGAGATCACTCGCAAGCGCGAGCGGTTCTCCAACGAGCTTTCTCTCGTTTACCAGGACGGCAGAACCCTTGTTCTCACAGAGTCTGCCAAGAAAGCGGAGGAGAAAGTAGATGCAGAATGCACATCTACGGCTGGGGCAGCTTGAGTACCTGAGGTCCACCGCCAACATCCGGACAAGCATCCGCCTGCAGGTCGACCGCTACATGGGAGACGAGGCGGAGGGTCATCTTCTCAGCCTCTACGGCGGGGACGCAGAGGTCGGCGCCATCGCCGCAGCGGTCCACGAAAAGCATCCGTTCACCCTGACGTTTCCAGACGGCAAGTGTGTCAGCGTCAGCATGGGGGCGGATGCATCCTGCTACCGGGGCAGCCTGACTGTCCCGGGCCGCAAGCAACCCCTGCGGCATCTGGTCGCCGTCTCTGAGGCGCTCCACGCTAACGGAGCGGCAGGGAAGACCTACCTGCTGAACTACGAGCGCTCTCTCGCGTGGTCGACGTTGGTGAGCTTTCTTGGGTTGCCGGCTGATCCTTGCTGGAGTGAATGGCTCCTCGATTGGCTTGAACATGACGACAAGGTTCACCCAGTGCAAGGGATCGGGTGCGAGCCTGTGGTGGTTGCTGCAACCCGCGATGAACTATTGCAGGCAGTTGCCAAGGGTCTTCAGGAAGGAGCGTTGAGCTTTCCGCGTGAGAACGGGCCGATTCTGTGGCCCTCGTTCCGCGTGCAGGACGTTCTTCGTGGAGTTCCGCACTTGTTCTGAGACAGTTCACAGCTGGGGTCATCACACCTATGCCGAAACTGCTCCGCTATCTCCCCGCCTTCCTCATCTGGATCAACTCGTAGCCTGTCCACGGCCAGCCCCGCGCTCGTTCAGCGAGCGTCTTTAATTGTCGGTCGTCTAGTAGCATGTGGGCGCTTCCATGGCTCCAACGTCGAAGGTCGTTCTCATACTGCTGTATTTCCTGGTCGCTCACGGCGCCCCAGCTGAACACCTTCGCCTTAATCTCTTCGCTGCTTTCGAAGAGAAGCCATGGACCGATAGGAACTTGGGTGGCCGTGATCACAAAGTGAACGCACCACTCGCCCTGCAAGACATGGACTGTAACGTCGGTCATGCCTTTCGCGCCAGTTTGTTGTACTGATCTTCGGTCAACAGCAGGTCAACATTCCCCCGGCCTGACCGGATCGCGCCTTCTACAGCCTGCCGCGAAGCGAGATCTCTGAAGCCATTACCTCGGCGAATCTTCTCCACCATGTTGTCTGTGCTTGTGAAAGTACGGCCTGGACCTGCAGGCGTGTGGAGGTCGTTTTCCATGAACGTGCAGTACCAGCGATCCCGCAGCGTAAAGGACATCAGGATGCGCCGGAGCTTGGGTGGAGGGAGGCGCTTGGCCTCACAGGGTTCGCATACACGTTCGCCGGGCGCCTGCCAAAGCGTGGCGTCAAGATACCGCCCACAGAGGATGTTCCTTGCCTACTCTTGCTCTTCCCATCTCGCCACTCGCCATCAGCTATCATCTATCATCCAGACAACACCCGGAGAAAGAACGTGCGCAAACTAGCCTTTACTCTCGTCCTCTGCCTAAGCCTCGCAACCACCGCCTTCGCCGCCCTCAACGCAAAAGTCTACAACTACACCCTTAAATCCATCGACGGCGAACCCACCAGCCTCTCCCAGTTCCACGGCAAGGTCCTCTTCCTGGTCAACGTCGCCAGCAGCTGCGGCTACACCCCGCAATACAAGGCCCTCGAAGCGATCTACGAAAAATATAAGGACCGCGGTCTGGTCATCGTCGGCATCCCCGCCAACAACTTCGCCAACCAGGAGTCCGGCACCGACGCTGAGATCAAGACCTTCTGCTCGAAGAAGTACAACGTCACCTTCCCCATGATGTCTAAGGTTTCCGTCAAGGGCGCCGACCAGACCCCGCTCTACCGGTACCTCACCGACAAAACCGCCAACCCAACCATCGGCGGCGACATCAAGTGGAACTTCACCAAATTCATCTTCGATCGCAACGGCAAGCCCGTCGCCCGCTTCGAACCCGCCACCACCCCCGACTCACCCGAGGTCGTCGCAGCCATAGAATCCGCCCTGAAGCAGTAGCGCCGGACCCAGGGACCGAGAGTATGTTTATCGCTCATCGCCACCTCCGCAGACATAACGCTCGAAGCGGCGATTGGCCTCTCTCAGAAGCTCCGGCGTCAATTACCCATTCTCGCTATTTTGGGGTCCCCTCAGAATAGGGACATGAAAGTTGTCGCTGATAAGAGTTGGATCGGTCTGGCGAATGAAACATTGAATATCGCCAGATCGGGCGCAGTGGCTGCCGGAGCCATGCTTGACCCCGCAATAACGATGAACGCGAGCAGCAAGGACGTGACGCGCATCAGGCACGCTCCAACTATACTTCAGTATTCGCACCAGTCTACCTAGTGAGCCGCCTATCACGAGGGCATGGCAAGGGCGTTTTCGTCACTAACTCCAATGCCCAAGAGAAGAGCGAGGGTGCCCTCACTTTCAGGGGCTTTCGCAAACCGATCGAAGTGGAACTTCAAGTCTCCATTGATGTTTGTTCTTGGATGCGCCTTCCAATACCAGTACTCCCCAGCCACCCAAAGGTAAGCGTCTAGCTCTGCACAATTGCAGGTCAGACCTGCCGCTTCTTTGAGTGTCTCGATGTCCTCATTGAATCCCAGATACCTCTTCGAGTTCACGGATTTCATTGAGCCGAGGTGCTTGCCGACCATCCATTCTGCGTACGAGTCCAGAATAGGAAGGTCTGAATTAATGAAGAAATGGGCATATTTTGCTGCAAAACTGTAATTATTTTGCTTGGTGATTTCCCTAATTTCAACGACCAATTCCTCGACCAAATCAGGACTGGTCGAATGATTCGTCTTCAACACACGTTCAAGACAATCGGCAACTTGTGAGATGGCGATTATGTTGGTTCCATAAAGGGCATTAAGCACGATGGCCTTCACCTTGATGGCATCTCGACACATTGGGAATACCTGCTTCAGTTGAACTATTTCTTCGCTCTCCCAACCGCCCTCCCCCCAAAATCTTGAGGCTGCTTCAATCTGCCTGTTCGATAACAACATTGCCAACTGCTTAAGTTCTCTCATCCGACAACCTCTTCTTTCAGGTCATTACTCTTTTTCTGGCGTTGAACCCTTCCACTTCAAGCCTGAAAAGTATAGACAAAGGGGAATCCAAGGGTTGTGGTCGAGTCGATCCAGTTTTTCAGCTTCTTGGCACGCTCCGCATGCTTCCAAGTTCCGCTTTGTTGGCTGTATCCCATCCATCGCAGCAATCGATGCAGCGCATCTGCCCGTCCGTGAATATCACCGATAACATCAAATGGCATTCTTAATCAGACCTCATCTTCACCTTCCAACTCCAGCACCTCGGAAACGGTGATCTTATGGCTCACGAAGTGAGCCCCCCATTGCCGGCTCCAATACTTTGAAAGGATGTAAGGATTTTTCCTCTCATCTTGCTGGAGTTCGAGAAGAAAGCCGCCCATCAAACCGAGGCTGGCAAAGTAGCGCTCTTCTTCGGGTGTTGCCGCTGTCAGTCTCCGGAGGTCTGGAAGCGGATACGGCATTTCGGTTCCGAGGCAGGTAACCGTGCTGCGCATGAAACCGAGTAGCATGGCCCGGAGCGCCCTCATCCTAGAATCTCCTTCCAACGACAAGTCTTCGTGCGTGGATGATATGCGTAGAGCTTCGGGCAGCAGAGCAGAACATCGTCTGTAAAAACTGGCCAAGAATTCAAGCGCCGCGAAGAACTCTTCAAAGAGCGGTGGCTGCGCGGCAATTGAGAAATCTGTGATCTTGGGGACGCTAATCACAAAAGCAGACTTTGTTTGGCCGAAGGGAACGACTGCGATACTGGGTGCCGAACCGTTCGGGTCCCAGTCCCAAGCCGCGCATTCCTCCACCACGCCCTGCAACGATTTATTCTCACGGATAGGTAGAACGAGTTTCATGAAACCCGTTCTCGCCTGGTGCACAACCTTGACACCTTGGGGCCAAGCGGCATCGCGAAACGAAAACCAGTTGTCATCCCACCAGGCATCCCTCGCCTTGTCACACTCCCATTGTCCGGGCTTGAGAGACTTGGCGCACTCAGCCGCATACATGGCGCGGAAGTGGGTCATGCCGGGATCAATGTTCTGAATGCCAGTTGCCTCGTACTTTAGGATGGTTTGTTTCAGGATGCGAGCGCGAAAGAGGCTGCGTTCGTCAGTCTCCTTGGCGAAGTACTCCTGGAGCGCTTGCAGAGTTACGACAGCATCGAAGTCGCCCCTATCAACAAAATACTTACTATGTGACACTAGGCACGTCCAGTAGTCAGACCAGTCTTTGCCCTTGCCCTCCTGGCCCCTGTTGCGATAGCGCTCTGCTTGGTCAGGTTGGAAGCCAGCGCGGATTTTGTCTTCAATCAGAATCGCAATGGGGAGGCCGCCATTCTGAGCACCGTACTTTACGAGAACGTCTGTTTCTCCTTTTCCTGTCGTTGCGGAACGTACGGTGAAACAGTCGCTCTCGTCTGCAAATCCCACAATGCGGCCCTCGTCTATTGCCGTGAGGCGAGCCTGTTGAAGGAAAAATCTGAGGAAGTGAGGGTTCAGAGAGAACTCTTCTTCGAGGATGTAGTCGATGTGACGCTCCTCGACGGGTGACGCAATTTTGTCGTGCCCGGAAATTTGGGACTCGTGCTTCTGCATATTAGTCGATCAGACGCCTTGGACAGAATCGTAATGCCTCTGTGCGAGGCTGCGTCTTCCTTTCGTCTATTTTGTGTTTCCTCGCTCTGGTTCGCCCCATGTATATAACGCCACATCGCGGCCTACTATGGACCAAGAGCTCTTTCGCATCGAACAATAGTGGTATGCAGAAATGTTTACGCGTGCTGGTAGTCGCACTTTCTCTCGATCTGACGGTAATCTCAGACAATAAGGATAGGCGGATCGATGGAAACAGCTAACTCGAGCGGTCGCCCTGACTCCGGGAGTTAGCGGATCGCCCTCAAAGGTATTTCATCCTCATCTGGGTTAGGATTTCTGCCGGGAAAGGTCAGAAGGTCCCTCTGGTTTGAAGAATGACCAGTGTACGTCCCCGTAGACATTCGACATTGTCCCGCAATGGTGTTGCGCGTAAACCCAAGGTTTGGGTTCTCCCAATTCCAGCAGGAAGTACTCGATGTCTTTCTTGACAGCGCCAAGGGCTGTTGTATTCATCAGATCGTTAGGCTCAATGAGAAACTGAACATTGACGACGCCAACCTTGGGCGGTCCAATAACCGCCACCGGGATCCACGTATCCCAGTTGTCATGCTTGTGGGGAAGTGGGAAGCGTACTTTGCTTTCCACTTCTCCATACCCTGTCTTGATGTCGTGGTGCACGTCTCCGGCGCGGGCGACCGGTAGCCGAGCGAAGAGTGGGGCCGGATGGTGTTGTAGTGGATACGCCAGCGTTCGGCCAGCACCGGCACCTCCTTGAGGGAGTAGAAGATCTCGCCGTTGAGGAACTCGTCGCGCAGCTTCGAGTTGAACGATTCGCAGTAGCCGTTCTCCCATGGACTGCCGGGCTCGATGTAGAGAGTTTTTGCTCCAGTATCTGCCAGCCATTTGCGCAGATCCTGGGCTACGAACTCGGGACGTTGTCTGAATGTATATGTTCCGGCACACCCTTCATCACCATCACGTCAGCCAGCGCCTCGATCACTTTGGCGCTCGACCAACGCCGTTCCGGACGCACCAGCAAGCTCTCCCGTGCTTTCCTCGGTTCTCATCCGTTGCGATGCGCGGTCCAATTGGGTTCGGACCGCATCCTTGCCGTAACGAAACTTGTTCCCCTGCAAGGTGTTTGCGCAGCTGAGGTCCGCGACATGAAGGCCGCAACGCTTTCCTGTCGGAGTTTCAAAATCAGAAGCTCGACACTGAAGGTTTTGTCCTATCAGCCACTTCGTAAGATGCGGAGTCGGCTGGGAGTCTAGGCGTGGGATCTACGTCGGTCTGATCCTGGTACCTTAGTCTTCTGCGCACGGAGATGCCGGATATCTGCCGGTAATTGCTCGGTTCGTGCAAACTGATCACAGGAGCGACCGAATAGTCTCTTGTGGGCATTGAACTCTCCTCGTGGTTAATCGATTGTCTGTACATTGTTGTTGCCCTCTCGGATAAAACGGGGGCTTCAATGGACTGGTCAATGGGATAGGGAGAGATACACCTGACAATCGAACAATGACGTGTTGGGATTATTACTCTCAATTACACAGGATGACAAGCAATGCGGCGATGTGCACATGTCGGCGCGCGGACACGCGGGAAGCCTCGTCATCGGCGTCAGCTAACGCTGAAGAATGACCCCCAACTAGGGGTCCCGTCAGAAAACGGACAATAGAGGCTGGCGCGCGGGCTGGGCCGACGCCGATATGGATTATCTTCATGGTGCTAGAAGTCGCATCCAGTGAGCTTGGCATCCGTGGGACGGCGAGGCTTCCCAACCCCGCAGCGAACTCTAGCGTGATGAGTATACGTGCTTCCGAGCGATCCGCGGCGAGGTAATGAGTAAGGCCGTAAAACAAGCACCTCAGGACGACGAAAACCCGTAAGGCGGGGTTTCCAATCACAAAATCCGCATCCGAATGTCGGTGTTGGCATCCAGGCCGACATCCCAGCTCATCTGACCCGCGCTGATATCATCGCCGGCAGTGATTCTGTTCTCGAAACAGCCATCCATGGTGGTAAGTTTCCCTCTGGGCCAGTCACAGAACCGCTCAGAGATGAAAAATTGATTTGCGATTGGGTTGCTGTTTTGAAGAAAATACTCACTTTGCCGAGGTTGCCCCCAGAAATATCAGGACACTTCAATCAGGAGAATTGACTACGGGCACTATCGGGCGCTACAGGTTTTGCCTCGGTCATCTCGATAGCCGTACTCCCTGCTTTTTTAAGGGCCGTGAGCGAATTCCGCGCATCTTTCCGTGAGATTTTGTCTCTCAGATCCTTAATCTGTCCGAAATGACAATCACGCACTTTACTGCCGCTGCCGCATGGGCAGGGCCAATGGCCTTTTACATGCTTCGCGGCAAGATAGTCGAGGTACGTTGTAATCACGCGCAGATTGGATGTTTTGAGCAGTTCTCGATAGTACTGGAAGATTCCCCTCGCTCCATGCTCCCATTGGCTGAACGGCCACGGCTCGCCCTCTTCCACCATAGTCTGCGCAAGGAAGAAACTGTGAAGCGGGCCGATGAGGAATTTGATAAGAGGTGCACCGGCTGGCCATAGACGCCAACGTTCGTCCGGAATAAGGACGCAGGCGGTTCCGTCAGCCGGATTAACATGCCGGTCGTTATGGTGCGGGATGCGTCCGCCGGTCTCCCGCACGGCCGGAAGCCCGGCAGGATGGTTCCTTGGAAACTGCAATTCGACGGAGTACCGGTCGAGTATCTTTCCTTCGAAGATGAGAGGAAAGCTGCCGCGAACGTAGACAACATCATTTTCCACCACAAAATGGAGGTCGGGAAAGTAGGCCTCTACTTCTTCTTTCTCCTTTGTATAAAGCGCGGGATTATCGCGGTGCCAAGTCATGCTTCCGGGAGCCAAGGGCGCGACGGCATGGCGACGGTCGCCGCCTGACGGAGAATCTCAACACGCGCCGTCTTTTCCTGTTTCTCGATCTTGCCGAACACTGCTTCCCAACCCGACGATTCGATTTGATCGAGCGTCCGTTTCGCGGCTGCCGCCAACTGACTCTTCAGGCCTTGGTCGAGGCATATGGACAGGTCATTGCCATTCGGATTCGCAGGATCTTCGACGGTAAGATTGGCGGCATTGTCCCGCAACTCGGTCCAGAAGTGCTTCATCTGTGCGGAGAGCGTGACCTTTTTCTTATCTTCCAAAAGCTGGATCACGGCGAGTTCCAAGACAAACGTCCGGATGGGAAGGCTGTTGCGGACCCTCCACAGTTTAGCCACGCGGATAGCATCAATTACGCCGCTGTCACGCACGTGATCGAGATGAACGTCGAGATTGGTCTTCAGACGCTGCTTATCACCACCAGATTGGTAGAGGTAAGCATCAGTCTTCGTTTCATCAGTGAAGCGTCCGGGTACGACATCGATATGAAAATCAATGCCGAGATTCTGAGGATCGCAGCCTTTAAGCCGCAGCGCAGATCCTTTAGGCTCGACGCTGTATTTGTTGCCGAGCGTCTTCTTAAAGTTGTTATAGATGTCTTCGAGCGTTTCGCCCGCCGTGTTATCGCCGGAGTTGACATAAGAAATGATATCGAGGTCGTAGGACTCTTTATTCATGGTCCCCTTCGCCTTCGACCCTGCATACCGGATTGTCAGAACGGTGTCTTCATGTGTGTCGCGGATAAGTTTCTCCACTTCGACACGATGCTTCTGCATCGCCTTCACTTCATCGCTGTCGTCGCCCAATGATTGGGAGGCGAGTACCTGGCTCAAATATTCATCTGCGGTCATAAAGAATTCACCTCAATAATTGGAGTAAAGCCCCCTAGGCGCTTGTCGTAGTCATAGACCTGGAGCATAGGATCGACTTTGGGAAGAAGTTCCCGGCCGCAATAAACTGCGACCGGAGCGGGAACAGCAGGGAAAAAATGGATTGTGTCGAATTTGCCGCACTCACGAGCCATTGTGCGAAGTGCGGACTGGTAAATGTCCTTGAAGCGCGTGAGATCTTCCCGCTGCCTCAAATATGTCGGATTCGGATCGGTATTCGCTAGGGTCAACTCGTAGACGGTGAACTGATCATCGATATTGGAAGGCAAGACTCCGACTGTAATCTTGCCGCTGAGCGATAGGATGAGCGCGACCCGGCCTGTGCCCTTGCCCTCTTGGATTTTGTCGAAGCGGTACTCGACCTGAGGTCCCGAATCTTTCCAAACCCAGTCTTCAGTGTCGCGATGGCGCTGAAAGACATCGACGGGCACTTTATTGCTGAGCTGGCTTCCAAGATAGATAAGCAGCGGCATCGGGGCCAGCGCGAAGAGTGATATGTGTCGGGTCTCATGCACATCCATACCCGGCTCGTAGAGGCGTTCAACCCTCTGCCTAATGCAGCGACAGGCCTCCTCGATGAATGCCTTTCCCTCCGAATTAATTGGGGTGAGATCGATGAGGTGGCCTTTGGCGTCGGTTGGGTACAAGGGCGCAACCGCTCGCGTAACCTGTGCGACCGGAATGGCAATCGCCTGTCCCGCGATCCGCGCCTTGAGCTGGACGATAGTGGTTTTCTTATCGGGGCCGAGACCGGTTACATGGAATATCCGATCCTCATGCGATTCCTTATATTTCTGCAGGACGCTTACTGGATATTGATCGGGATGATCGTCCACGAGCTTGTGGCACGGGGGACAGAGCAGCATGAGGTTCGAGACGTCGTTGATGTATTCAGGCCGGAGCACTGACTTACCGCGCGGACCGTCCTCTTTGAAAGCCACGATGTGCGCCATTTGAGCAAAGTTGCCCGGAGTCAACGTCAGCGGATGCTGAAAAAGGTATTCGTTGTGGTCGTCGAATTCGCAGCGGCCTCCGGCGCGAACAACCAATAGAAGGCGCGTCAGGTCATTAATCCCACGCCTAACCTGCACGACGGGCGAAGCGGGCTTTACAGCCGTTTCGGTAGTTTCATCCTGACGCTTCGGTCGCTCTATCGCCATTTTCTGAGTTTGTCCTAATGTTCTGTGCAGTGTAAGCTGACGCAGCGTACGCAGTCAATAATTTTTTTTAGAGGTGCATTTGGCCAGTTTGCAACGGATACATTTCGCCGAGACGAATGCGGGTTACTACGGGGTTTACGTCGAAGATGTCCGCTAACGCTCGGGCGCTCTCTTCGCGACGGTCCTCGGTAAGCACCTCCACCCCGAGCAGACCTGCGGATGTAAGGAACGGTCTCATTGCTTCTAGCACTAACGGCCTGGGACACAGAAGGCTACTCATCGCGCGATTAGCCTGAACCTCCCACCAGCGCCCGTCATAGCCAGTGGCCTTTTTCTCGTCGCCATGTACATCCCGGCAAAGTATCTGATCTTGTGAATGACTGTTCTTATCGAACAGATGAATAGGCATTTCATCGAGCACGAATAGGTGTGCGTGCAGAAGTCCGTGACCGGCTTCATGGGCAATCGTTGTCCGGACACGTCGTCCTGAAACCTGGCTGCCCTCTGCGTCCAAAGCGGCGGATATAACGACCGCCTTCACGCCGTTCTTCCCAAATCGTGTGAAGCCCAATACCCCGTCGGGCAGGTCCTCGTATTGCGGGGAAACGTTAAAGCGCTTCTCAATGAAGCGGTCGATCCGAATGGGTTCGGGTGAACTGGGAAGTAGACCAACGCCGCGAAGCTCGTCGCAGCACATGTTATCGATCTGGCTAATCGTAAAGTATGGTGGCTTGCTCGAAGGACCGGAACGGAAGGGCTTCATTTTTTGTCCCTTCCTTTCTTTACGCCCCCCTTATCGTTCAACCATGCCAGCAAATCTTCCGCTTTGATGTTTTTGTCTATGACCGTGCGGAAAGCGAGGGCGAAATTCGGATCGTCTTGAGTGATGCGTTTGATCTCATTTATCGGGGCGCGAACATCCATTCCCCTTAAGTCTTCGACCTTCACATTTAGAATCCGAGCGATTTCGATGAGCACCTTCTCCGACGGGTGTCTTCGGCCCAATTCGATGTCGGATACGAACGCTGGAGAGCAATCCAGCTTCTTTGCCAATTCCCGTAGTGAAAGATCAAGTTCATCACGGCGTTTGCGGATGTATGGACCAATGCCTTCCATGAGTGTCAGCTTATATAGCTGACATAACCCTGTCAACGTTTGTGATCCCTGCATGTGTTGCCGCAGTTGGGGCCTCCGAAGCATCGATAAGGGCGTGGTGAAGGACGGCCTCAAGGAGGCCGCACCTTTCGTCCTCCGTCTTGGTGAGCTGAGATTCCAACTGTTCGCATAGCTGCATCATTTCATTCACCGTGCAGACGATGCGGAGCTGTTCCGCGAGGGGAGGCAGAGCCATAGGAAGGCGCTTGAGTTTCGCCGCTTTTATGCCTTTTGCAGTGAGGCCAGTCGCAGTTTTGTCCAAGATGGACTGGAAAGGCTGCGCGAGAAGCTGAAGGGCAAGGAAATCAGGATTCACAGCGCCGTATGGGCGAAAACATATCACTCTCTGGGCGAGTGCAAAACGTTCCGGCAAGCGCACTACAGCCGCGTTTCCCATTGGCGCTTCAGTCGTGAACAAGATATCGTCCTGTTTCGGAAATCCGCGAGTCATCCAAGCGTGGTACTCGCGTTCCGACAGGAATTCCTCCGGGAATGCGTTGATGAATCCCTTTTTAATATTCTTGGCGGTAACAAGACGGACTCCTTTCTCAATCTTGTTTGGCGTCTTGCCGCGATAGTCGATGAATAGGACAAGATCTGCGAGGGCACACCATTCCCACGAAGGGGGCACATTCCATCGGTCTTCTGACGCCAACAGGACTTGCCTTTCGGCATCCGCTCGATGGTCTTGTTTTGCCGTGGCCTCTCGCACACGGTCATTCAACAAGAGTTGCTCGGCTACGGGCTCGTCCTGGGGGTTTTGCGCGGCAATCTTCCCCCGCACAGCAAGGTTAAGGATGGTCTTGCGGAATTCGCTTATATGGTCGATACGGGTAATTAGGCGCGGCAGGTGGTTGAGATGGAAACGGGCGAAGCTGCGAAAATCTACAACGTTCGTACCGTTGTTGAGTCGATAGAGGGACGCCGTCGTTAGGCGATCTCGCTGATGTTCGCGTTCATGGACGCTCTTTTCCAATCGGTCACACAGAGCCATCAATTCATCCACTTTGGCAACTATTCTCTGTTGTTCGGCCAGTGGTGGCAGACCGATAATCAAGTTCAGCAGAATAGACTGATTCAAGTTCTGCATCGTTGCTCCAACTGCTGAACCACCTAGGTATTCGCGGACGAATGGGGAACCGATGAGAACCACAAAGAATCGAGCACAAACGCACGATGGAAGTCGGAGAATAAGACTGCCGGTGCCACAAAGCCAGCCTTCCTCCCGGCTGGTAACAACGGCGCATCGACCCATTTCGCCCCGACGCGCCATTACGATGTCGCCTGCGCGCAATTTAAACGTGGCGAGTCTCTTTAAAGTGGCAGGACCTACGGCCATTCTATCGATGGGAACTATACGTTCATGCTTGATGGAAGCTGGATTAATGACCGGAATTCCTCCCTTCTGATAGTCACTCTGATGAAGTGAGCTGCCAAAAGGCCCCGTCTGTAATTCAACAAGGATCTGACTGATCCTGACGGCCTCCCATTTCGGTCTAAGCTCGAACGCCAGATCGTCGGGAGAAGTGGGCTTTGGAGGTTTTTCGAGATTGATCTTGCCCTCTTTAACTAGACGTGCCTTCTCTGTTTGAATGCGCCTCAATAGGTCGGATGCCGACTCATCTGTTGGGTCCTGCTCGATCAGTTTTCCTCGAACAGCGAGGTCGAGGATAAAGCGGCGTAAACGTGAAACAGCGTCGGGCGCGTCAGAGATCCGGTCGAAATAGCTGGCGAGCCGTAGAGGATTCATCGCAGGAGAGCCTCGGTCAGAATCGCTTTAAGCTGGTCACGTAAGGTGGCGGCCTGGCTTTCGGACTCATTGAGTTTGGCTAGTAATTCCTCGGGGTCTCCGTGGTCGTCTTCGACGGTGTGAGGATTCTTGATGTCGAGGTTATAGCCTCGGCCCTTCACTTCGTCGGCCGATACTTTCCAAGCGAATTCTGTTTCCACCCTACCCTTTCGCTTTGCGCCTCCCCACCAGTCAATGCATGGCTTCAGGTGCTCAAGACGGATAGGCTTGGTCATTGAGTACGCCTTTTGGGCATCCGGGACTCGGTGCTCGTAGAACCAAATGTCCCTGGTCGGCGTGCCCTTCTCGAAGAACAAAAGGTTGGTTCCGATGCTGGCATAGGGCTTAAACACGCTGTTGGGCAGGCGAACAATGGTATGCAGGTTGCACTCTTCCATCAGGTGTTCTTTGAGCCGCGTCTTTACACCCTCCCCAAAAAGTGAGCCATCGGGCAGAACCACCGCTGCGCGGCCGCCGGATTTGAGGATACGGATAATCAGGGCTAGGAAGAGGTCGGCAGTCTCGCGGGTCTGGAAGTGTTTCGGGAAGTTGCTTTCGATGCCGTCTTCCTCACGACCCCCGAAGGGTGGATTGGTGAGAACGATATCCACGCGGTCAGACTGCGTGTAGCTGATGTAGGGTCGCGCCAGAGTGTTGTCGTGACGCACGAAGCTGGGATTTTCAATGCCGTGCAGGAGCATGTTCGTGACGCAGAGCATGTGCGGAAGCTGCTTCTTTTCGACGGCTCGCAACGCTTCCTGCATCCGCTGCTCGTCTTCCACTTTCTTCACATATCGATCCCGCATGTGGCGTATCGCACAGGTAAGGAATCCCCCGGTTCCGCATGCCGGGTCCATGAGAATCTCGCCGGGATGGGGGTCGATGCGGTCTGCCATGAAGGCCGTGACGGCGCGGGGCGTGTAGTATTCACCCGCGTTACCGGCGCTCTGCAGGTTTCCTGCACTGCGAACATGAAATCCGCCCGCGTCCCGAATTCCTTGATGAGTTGCACCGGAGTTCCCATCGCGTCAAGCGGCGGAATCTGCAGTATGCGCGGGTCTCCAAGGTCAATTAAACCCTGATCCTGATACACTCCAATCCGCGCTCTATCAGAGGGAAGCCTAAACAATGTCCGTTCGCAATACCGTTAAATCGATACAAGACATCATGCGCCAGGATTCCGGCGTGGATGGCGATGCCCAGCGTATCTCTCAACTGTGCTGGATGTTTTTCATGAAGATCATCGACGATCAAGACCAGCAGCTCGAACTGATGCAGGATGGCTATCAGTCGCCGATTCCTGCGAAGCTCCGCTGGCGCTCATGGGCGGCCGACCCCGAGGGCATCACGGGCGAAGAACTCCTGACATTTATCAATATCCAGCTCCTTCCCTCAGCTCAAGGAACTCTCGACTGCGGGCAAGCAAGCTGACCGCCGCCGAGTCGTGCGGGACGTATTCGAGGACGCCTATAACTATATGAAGTCCGGCCAGCTCATGCGGCAGGTCGTAAACAGAATCAATGAAGTCAATAACCTCGCCGAGCGCCAGCACTTTGGCGACATTTACGAGCAGATTCTCACCGGACTTCTGCAGCAATGCTTCTAGCACGGCGCGGGCCTGCGGGCCGTATTTCGTGAAGACATCGCGCTTGCGGACGTATTCTGCGCGTTCGCGCCGCGTCAGCGCGGGCTGATCGAATGCGACATGGCAGATGAGGTCAAAGGGATCGAGGTCTTTGCCCACTTCATCGGCGAGCGTTTCAAGGGAAAGGCCTTCGTTTTCCAATTCCTCGATGATGGCTTGCTTGCGCTCGGCCGATTTCCAGCGCTTGAGAAAGCCGTCCAAGCTCGCAAAGCGTTTCTTTAGGGCAGTCTTGGTAAAGTCGCGCAGGGTTTCGGTGACAAGCCGTCCCTGCTCGTCCAGATATTCCACGCGCTCGGCGACGATGGTGGCCCCTACCCCATCGACGTAGATCTTGCGCGGCGGTTCTTCGCCAACCCGGATGTTAATGTCAGGCGGCTGGTCCACGATCACTTCGTCGTCTGCGGGCTGCGGCGGAATCTGGTCGCCATTCTCATCCACGGGCGCCACATCATCAGGCGGGACGATGGGGTCATCCTCGCCGGGCTCGTAAATCTGCACGGGCTCGCCGTCGAATTCGGGATCGGCGAAATGATTTGTCGCACCTCGAAAATCAATCAACGTGAAATAAAACTTCTTCGTATCCTCGTGCACACGGGTACCACGGCCGACAATCTGCTTGAATTCCGTCATGGAGCCGACGGAACGGTCGAGCACGATGAGGCGGCAAGTCTGGGCGTCCACCCCTGTCGAGAGCAGCCGAGAGGTCGTCACGAGCACGGGATATTTAGATTCAGGGTCAATGAAGTTTCCGAGTTGCGCCTGCCCTTCATTATCACTGCCCGTGATGCGCATGACGTAACGGTGATTTTCGTTGCACAGGTCTTTGTTCTCGTTGATTAAAGCCTGCCGCATGCGGGCCGCGTGCTCTTCATCCACACAAAACACGATGGTTTTCTGGAAGCGGTCGTGGCTCTCCTTCAGAAAGTCCGACACTTTTTTGGCAACGAGCTTGGTACGGTCGTCGATGACAAGCGTGCGGTCGAAATCCATCGTGTTATAGATGCGGTCTTGAATCTCGTTGCCGTCGCGGTCCACATCCCCCCGCTCCGGCCGGTAACCCTGAACGTCCACGTCGATATGGACCTTGACCACCTTGTACGGGGCAAGGAAGCCGTCCGCGATGCCTTGCCGGAGAGAATAGGTGTAAACCGGATTGCCAAAATAATGGATGTTGGAGACGTACTCGGTTTCCTTGGGCGTGGCCGTGAGGCCGATCTGGGTCGCACCAGAAAAGTAAGTGAGGATTTCCCGCCACGCTGCATCGTCGGCCGCGCTGCCGCGATGACACTCATCAATCACGATCAAATCGAAGAAGCCCGGCGAGAATTCCCGGAACAGCTTCTGGCGTTCCTCGGGACCGGTGATGGCCTGGTAGAGTCCTAGATAGATTTCGAAGGCCGTGTCGATACGGCGCTTTTTGTCCAGCGCCGTCGTGAGTTCGACTTCGGATCCATCCGGGCGCTCGATGGTCTTTGCGCCTGTGCTGAGTTTGGCCATTGCCGCGCCGAAGGGCCGGAAGTCATTCACCATTGTCTGGTCGATGAGTACGTTGCGGTCGGCAAGAAAAAGGATGCGTTTCTTGCGCCCAGCCTTCCACAAGCGCCAGATAATCTGAAATGCCGTGTAGGTTTTGCCTGTACCGGTTGCCATGACGAGCAGGATGCGGTTCTGGCCCTTCGCAATCGCTTCCACCGTCGCATTGATGGCGTTCGATTGGTAGTAGCGGGGCGCTTTTCCGCTGCCGTCGTCAAAGTAATCCTGCAGGACGATCTCTTCCTGTTGCGGAGTCAAACCCTTCCAGGTGCAGTATTTTGACCATAGATCCTTCGGTGAAGGGAAGGCGTCAAGCGAGAGTGTAGCTTCCTTCTCAGCGGAGGCCCCGGTGCGGTCGTGAAATACAAAGCCGTCGCCGTTGGACGAAAACACAAACGGGATATTCAGGGTCGTTGCATAGTCGAGCGCCTGCTGCATGCCATCGCCGACGCTGTGGTTGTTGTCTTTTGCCTCCACGATGGCAATCGGAATATTCGGCTTGTAATAAAGGATGTAGTCGGCGCGCTTCGCCTTGCCACGGGTGATAAGCTTGCCGCGCACGATGATGCGGCCTTTCGTGAAGGCTACCTCCTCCCGAACCTGCATCATCCCGTCCCAGCCCGCACGCTTGATGGCGGGACCGATGAACTTGGAGCAGATGTCACGCTCGCTTAAGTCTTTCTTATTCATGCGGTGGGCGGCCTACTAAAACAGCAGTAATTCTCGGAGTTGCGAAGTATCGTGGCACAACCTTTATATAAGTCGGACTTGCAAATCCCTAATGTTTCTCTCGTCGCTCCGTTTTAGACCAACTCAATGCGAAGGTCACGGCCAATAGCATGTGCGGCCCTGGTGAGGGTCTGGAGTGTCACCGAGGCGTTACCGGGAGCAAGAAGCCGGTCCAAAGCTGCGCGGCTCGTGCGCATACGCTTTGCCATTTCAACTTTGGTGATCTTTTCCTTGTCCATCGCCTGCTGAACCTGCCAAGCGACCGCATCCTTAAGGGCGATAGCGCGCGTCTCTTCAAGGACGCCTTCTTCCTTGAGAAATGCGTCAAGCGATGATCCGATGTGTTTATTGCGCTTCGTCATTGCGTGACCTCCTTCATTCTCCGTTTCGCCAGTTCAAGATCCTCTGGCGGGGTCTTCTGCGTCTTCTTGATGAAGCCATGAAGCACGATCAGCGTCTTCTGATGGAAGCACAGTATCAAGCGGGCAATCTTCTGACTTGGCAGGCTCGAACGCACCTCCCAAAGCCCGTCTTTGAGGCTACGCACAAGCGGCATGCCGATAGGCCAGCCGAACTGCACGCGCATGAGGTCCAAACCAATTGCCCGCCTATCTGCCTGGTCGAGATCTCGAAGCCATTCAAGTACCGGCTCTCGCCCTGTCACAGATCGGTAAAACCGTACCGGAACTTCCAGCGCTTGCTCCTTCTTCATCCATGCTTCTTTCCTGGATGTACCAAAAATGATACATCCATCTTAGGGCAATAGCAATCTGAAACTGGGCCGAAAAGGGCTGCTCTACCCCCTGCCCGCCTTTTGGCCTTTGCTTTCGACGGTTACAGCTGCGTTCTGGGTCGTCAAAGTAGCATAACGCGCCCCGTTCTCTCTTGGTTTGTCGCTCACTTCCATAAGCTTGGCAGTAGTCTCCGCGATATCGAAGCCCCAATCTAAAGCTGTCATGCACCAGGTAAAGTCGGCTCGGCTGGTATCCGGGCCGGTGTTTCCGTGGTTGGGAGGGGCGCTCTGGAGGCACCGGTCGTAGTTCGGCCATTTTCTGGCGCGGATGGCGGCTTCGCTCCTTTGGGACACACGGCCGGGGGCGGAAGGAAGGATAACGATAGGTTCTGGCTCCGCCACAAGATTGAGCGCTTTGAGCTGGTCCTGCGTCATGATGCGGCCGGGGGAACGTATCCCGGATTGCGACGGTGGGGAGGCTACGATTCTGGATGCTGTCTGTGCCTCTTCGCATTGCAAGAACCTTTCAATCATTTGCTCGTTCGGGGTGCGCTCCTGCCGGCAGAGCCGATTGAGCTCTGCCAGCAGGAACTTGCGGGACTGCCAGTTGACCGCACGAAGTGGACGTGGCATCGGTCTACCCCTTGTGTCCGATCGACGTGGTGAAAGTGATCGTTCGCGCCCGGTCGGTGAGCTGTTCCTCATAGGAAGAGTTGTTGAGCGCGGGATAGATCCCGGTGTAGTGGGTCCGCACCTCCTCGATCGACAGTGCAGGGTTGGGATCGGCCAGTTTGCGACCGTCGAGAATGAACTCACGCGGCAATGTGACTGTCTTGAGTGCCATAGAACGCCTCCTGAAGGATCTCGTCTTCTTCGTTGTGGGTATCGAACATGCTGGCCTGCGCCGTGGTCTTCACGGATCTCGCCGTAGTGGCGACGACCGGTTCTTCCGGCTGGTCTCCTGCCTCGTCGCTTTCTTCTGAATTCTCGGATTCATCATCTTCCGACTCTTCTGCGGCCGGACTCGCAGCAGCGACGGCGGAAGGGCTGGAGGGCGCATCGCTTGGGGTATCGAAAAGGCCTGGGGCTGCGGGCTTCTTGACTTCGCTCTTCGCCTCCGCCGGGCTCGGCTTCGTAGAGGGTTGCTTACTTCCCTTCTTCGCATCGGCAACCCTCTTGGCGGCTTCATCCTTCGCTTCTTTGAGCGCAGCCTCCATGTTCGCTTTGACCTGTTGGAGCGAACGCTCAAGCGTGAGATGTTCGGCCGTGTAACTGACGATGGACTGGGGGAGCTCGGTATCCAGCTCCTCTGCCGTTCCTTCGACGGCGAAGGGCTGTGCGAGTTCCTTGGCCTCATCCTTACTGGTAGGACGTGGAGTGATGGTGACGCGAATCCGTTCGTCACCGATGGAAGTGAGCGTAAGGACCAAGCTGCGTTTGGTCAGCAATGGCGATAGTTCCTTGAACATGACAGGCTCCTTGTGAGTGGTTTAACGCAGGCAGCCGTATGGCCCCCTGGGTCGGATTTGACTGAGAAAGAAAACTGATGCTGAATCTAAGGGTGGCCAAACCCAACGATCCAATCCGCGTCAGCGAGCTGGCAGAGTTCGTTTACTGCAAGCGTGCGTGGTGGCTCAAGATGGTTCAGAAGGAGCCGTCGAGTGCGGAGTCCCGTGAGGCCCAGGCTGAGGGCGAACGGTGGCATCGGCAGCAAGGCGCCCATATTGCGAGAACCGACGCTCTGAGCGGTGCAGGTTATGCAGCACTGCTGATAGCTATCCTGCTTCTGGTACTGGCCGTATGGAGCAGGCTGCGATGATTCTTCTGATAGCCGCGGCCCTTGCTTTGCTCATCGGCATCGTTCTTCTACGCAGGAGTCAACGCCGGCGTCAGCAACTTGGTTTACCCAACGGGGACGTCTTTTATCAGGACCATCAGGGGCAACCGATGCTCGCAGTGGCGCTCCGCTCCCGTGTCTTTAACGTTCGAGGCAAACCTGATTGCCTCATCCGAACCGGAGATGGAATCATTCCGGTCGAGCTGAAGAAATCGGCGCGACCGCCATCGAGAGGCGGTGTCTATCCCAACCATCTGATCCAGGTTCTCGCCTATATCGTTCTGGTGCGCGAGCACTATGACGAGCCAGTCCCGTATGGTCTTGTGGTCTACGGTGACGAAGCTGCACGCAAGGTACTGCCAACACCTGAGAATCTTGCATGGTTTGCTGAAGTAGTCGACCAGGTCCGACTAGCTCGAGGATCACAACAACTTGATCGTAGTCATCATCAGCGGAATCGATGCCGCGGGTGTGGGCTGAAGCACAGCTGCAATCAGTCTCTGGATATAAACGACTAATCGGTGATCGCAGCCGCGAAACACTGGGACAATTAAATCAGCCGCTACTTCCGGTTGGACCGTCACCCCCCCAGAGCTCCGAAGCTTCGGCCCGTTGGCCGCAGTTAATGAGCGCATTGGCGATTGATCGCTCGTTGAGATAACGGATCACTTACAACAGCCTACTTGCTTACCGAGCTCGAGTTGCTACCAGCTAACAGAAGTAACCCAAGCCGCTTCGAGGCTCACCGGCTGCTTTTTAGGAACTTCTTCGTCACCTCGGACGGTGTGTAAAACTCGCCATTCACCAACATGCGTCCCGTGTACCGTCGGTTCGCCCCGAAGTCCCATGCCAGGTCGTACCATGCCTCGCCAGTTCTGCCCATTTCGATGTCTTGCTGGCGTTCTGTTCCAGCCAGAAAGTGCCACCTTCGTCATCCGAGAAGGACCGCAAACCGTCGTGGCCCGTTCGCCCGATCCAGGTGCTCACGCCTTGAGAATTGCCAGCATATCTAAATTGCACGGCAGGTTTCATGAACGCTCGTGGGTGATTAGATGGTCGCGCACCTCATGCCGTAGACTGTGCACTGACAACATGGAAATGTTTGAGCGTGGACCAGAACTGATACCGGGTGTTTATTCGCAGTCGAAATTTTGGCGATTTGTACTTGATACCAAGGCAGAAGAAGCTAACCCTGACGAGCCACGGTTTAAGCAATTCTCCGACAATCTTCGCAATTTCGCTGTAGCCGCCGTGATGTTCAAAGCTGCGAAGGAGATTCCATTTGGAGCGCATCACCTTCTGTTATCTCTGGGCCGCGTGGCACTGACCCTTGTGGCCGTTCTAACTACCGGCTTTAGCGCTTCGCAACAGTTCGGCCTTCTCTTGATCTCGTCTCACTGGTTCATGGGATGGGGCTTCAACAAGCGCATACCAATGCACGGGCCTACTGGCCAAAAGTACCGCAGGCAAATGCAAGTGAGAATACCCGCCGCCATTTTCGTCACTGCACTGGTTCTGTGGGCAATGATCGCGTTCGTCGTCTCGCCAATTCTGTAGCCAATCCCCAATGTTCGCTGTTGTGCACTTCGTGAGCTTTGTGCATTGACGCCATCAATCACATCTTCATCAGAATGCCACAGCATGTAGCTGGGTTCGCCCAAAGATAATGTGCGATACTATTCGGGCCATACCCCGCCGTCCAATATTGCATGGTTCTAGACACGGCGCTAAGCGCTGACGGGACCGTGCTGTGGAGGGGTAGCCGCGCCGGTTACGAAAGCGAGTGTCCGCGATCAGCGGCCAACAGAGCGGAAGGCAGGTTCTTGTGCAATAGCTTAGAAGTTTGTTCGTGGCCCACTCGCTCCAGGAGACACCCGTGACATTGGCTAAGAAGAACCCTGATGAGGATCGCGGAACTATCCTGTCAACGCCGTGGGGAGGTACAAACATCGTCGGTAGACGTGGGATGTCCGCCTCGTTGGCGAACTGCAAGACAGACAAAACAAGCGATACGTTCATTACTGAGCGGACCAGGTTGCATGAACTATTCATACGTGAGCAGGCAAAGACAAAGCGGCTTTCATTGATTTTGGCTGCAACGCTTTTACTGGCGGCAGTTGCTGCGGTTCTTCTCGCTCCTTCAGGGCGTGAGGTAGTCTCTTACTGGCTAGGTGCGGCTCTATTCGTGTTTTCGGCAGGAGCGGCGGGCTATGGCAAAGTCTCAGCGAGGGCCAAGGGCATATTAGCTGAAGCTGGCGACAAAGAACCCTAGAGATCGACTGCGCGCCTTTGGCGGTGTGTTTCACTAATGCGCTATGTACGATGTTGCGTGCAGGCGATGCGTGTTTCTTACACCCGACACCCTCAAAACGCGCAGCGGCGATTTGTCGTCAAACGACAGCCGTTTCTTCCGAGAACAGCGTCAATGAATTCATGTCGTGAAGGACTACTACCGCAGCGTCCTTACGACGGTGACGACCGGCCCGAACAGGCAGACACGGAGCCCCGGGGCAAATCTCGCCCCTGCATCGGCGAGCTTCGATTATTTCTTCGACAGGTCCTGCGTCACGAATAGTCGGGCCGCATTTGCGTCATTCCTGAGCGGCTCCGGGAGGAATCCTACGAAGACGTTCCAAAGAGCTGAGAGACCTGTTTGTGTGCCTATCTTGTCGCTGAAACCCCACGTTGGATTGTCGTCTTCGTACTTGTCGCAGTAGCTAGCAATCCGACCGATGAGCGAAGCGATAGTCTCCGTGTCGGGGGCCAACAAGCATCACAGGGAACAGAGCCTTCAAACACCAGCCGCCTTGCTACCCTGGCTGCATTGACCCTGGCCCGGCAGACGCCGGGGCCCGTTCTGCCTGCGCTGGTGAATATCCCCACCTCGTACACGCATACGCAAGATGGAGATACCGCACTCGCGTTGGCCGGCAGCCTGGTCCAGCTCGGTCTGGGATCCGCCGATCTGTGGCGACGTCACCACGCCAACCCTTCACTCTTCATCCGCAGCGCACTCGACGAGTGGCTTGAGGCCATTGGCGGTGCAGCTCTGGACGAGAACGTCAGCATCGACCTCGCAATCGTGGACGATCTCGATGGGGTGCGGCCAGAACACGGCAAGCTCTTCATCCTGCTTGAAACTTCGGATGGATGCGGCTTCCTCGCTATCGGCAACGCCCTGGATCGACTCGAACAAGAAGAGGCCGGTTTGGGGCGGTCCTTCTATATCGTCCTCTCAAGGACGATGAACCGGTGGATGTACATCTACGATATAGCGCGCACGGAGTATTTCCTGGACCAATGGAAAGAGTCCATCGAGATGGACATCGAGGATGGAGATGGTTCGGAGGCATCGTTCGAGCTCTACTGCAAAGAGAACGATGTCAGCTTTCCCGATCTTGTCGCCGCTACTCCACCGTGCATAAGAGACATCAATTTCCATAGAGAAAGTCGGCGGATCCGGCGTCATATCGATCTTCTCAAAAGACATCGGCAGGGAAAGTACGCGGATTGGATTGAGCCAATCCTGGCGATTGCCGCGGTGACGAAGCCAAAACAGGGCCTGCATTCCCAGGAGATTGACGGCGTCTGGGACGACGAGGCGCTCCCGAATTGGGTGGTTGCCTTTGAACCGCATGACCCCATCACGCAAGCCTTCGATGAAGAGCGTCAGCGCATGTACGAATCTTCCCATGCGCCAACGTGGATCGATGCGTTCGATCCTTCAAGAGTGACCGACGTGAAGCGCGTCCTTAGCCATGTGCAGAACATGGTTCGGGTCAACCGGCAACTCGTAGACCTCGCCAGATCATTAGAGAGGAGTTCAGACCTTGCAAGCACAGATCAGCCTCAGTTCAACAACGAGCTTCGAGCTGCGTGAAGCGCTGCTTGTTTATCGCACGGATCGCGAATCCCATCGTTCTACGGCCCCGGGATCGTTTGTGACAAAACACCCTGTCACCCTCAACGCTCAGGGTGCCCCCTCACTCGGGGCAGGAGCACCTCTGGGCAAGTCCGACCTCACCGACTTGCTCAAACAGCTCCATGGGTCCATTTCGGTCGAGTTCCTGCCTGTCAACGTTCTCGCACGCACGCAGGAGTCGATCGTATGGTGGATGCCCCCTGCGATCCGTCCCATGTTCTACGCAAAGGAGAAGGGCGGGGAAGTCGCTCTGCTCTCCGGCAAGAGGTTCCCTCAACCCGGGCTGATCTTTCGTGCTCAGCCCGGCAATCTCGATGTTCGCGCCGTCGCGTGTCACGACAGGCCAGAACCCGATGCGCCTCTCTATCGCGCTCCGTACTGGAACGTAAACGATCTCGGCGACGTGTGCCTGGGGTCAGCGCGCGTACCCCGCGAAGCAACGATCAAGTCCTTAAAGCGGTGGGAAGAGGGCTTCTTCGAGAGTGAGTTCACCCACCCTAATGCTGCGAAGAAGCTAACCGAGCATCCGGGCGGCTTCATAGGTCTGTGGACGTCACTCATCGGCAAGCGTAGGTTTCCCGTCGAGCATCTTGCCGACGCACAGGAGATCCTGTTCGGCCTGCCGTATCTCCATCATGCACTCGTTGCCTGGGGCAGAGACGAAGGCATCTCGGTCACGGTAATGGACGGCGATATCGTCTCGCCCACCAACTGTGTGCGGCAGCCCTTTGGCACGGCCGATATCGGCCACAACAAGGCCACTATCCTGGTCAATCGCATCAATCTCTTCCACGGCGTTCTGTGGCGCGCAGAGGAGGTGTTCTTCTCAAGACACCGCAAAAACAACAGCTCTGGCTACGACAACACCATCGACGTGGTCATCAGTTGTGTTGATACGCGTGCAGCCCGCGCCGAGATGCACGAAGCCTTCAATTCGAAGGGCGGCCCATGGCGGCACGTCCGATACTGGTTGGACATTGGCAACAATGCGAGTAACGGCCAGTTCGTTCTGGGTCAGCCGTTGAACGACTTCAATCGCCAAAGCAGAACCCGGCTCCGCACCGTCACGGAACTCTTCCCCTCGATCATGGACACCTCAAAGGGTGAAGGGCCGCTTCCCAGCTGCTCTGCAGCAGAGGCCCTGGAGCGTCAAGAGCCGTTCATCAATAACGTGCTGGCGACCAGTGCGCTGGCTATGCTCACCCGGCTGCTCCGCTACGGCACACTCGACCATCAAGGCGCTTTCTATAACGCAGCCACCGGCCGCGCCGTGCCTCTTCCGATCGATCCGGACCTCCGGGAGAATCAGGCGCGGCGTCGACGCAGGTTGAGGGCGGCGGCGTGATCTTTGCTCGATTTGAGACCTCTTTAATCTGATCCGAGATTCGTGACGCCCGCAGTCGTGCTTGAGGAAACCTGCTTTGTGCCCGAGTGGTTTGAGGATCAATGGAACGTGAGACAAGGCTTGTAGGCCGCCGCCTGACCTGCAGAAAGCAAGGTCTCGTGTTCGCCTTGTCTCAGATCTTTCGCCTACATGCTAATCGCTCGCTGGTATTGCGAAACGCTTACCGGTCACTTTAGTTTCGGACGTTTCTAGTTCACCTCTCTCAACTCGATTCCCAACACATTCCGGCATCCCTAGCCGGTCCCTGGCTTGTCACTCGGCAGGCCTTTTCTTAGTCGTCAAACCACAAGGAGAACCTCAATGCTTTTGACCATGGAGTCGAAAACCGCCGCCCACCACAAGCTCGAAGCCTTAATTGCGAAAGGGAGAGCCACTGCCAGCAACGTGGTAGATCACGTCATGAACAACCAGCCGAACGACCGCCTCGCGCGTGGTGTTGACTTCGAGTTCCAGGCGGGTGCAGATTCGACTACGATCAAAGTCGCCTACCCTGACACTGGCTCCGAAGACGGCAAGCTGGTGCAGACGCTTCACCGCAATGCGCTCACCCAGATGGCGCACACTACGGATCTGCCGATTAAGTTCATCGACGGCTTGCAGAATACGGCATCTCCGTGGGGCAGGGAACTCCTTGCCCACAACCTCAATACGGTGTTCCGCAACCGGCTGCCCAGGAACCGCTACCTGCTGCGTTCGCTTGGGCCGGAGCTTCGAGGCTTCCTCTCGGATCGCTACCGTCGTCTGGACTCTCGGCCGATCATCGAGGCGTTCGCAACCGCAGTACGGCGGAAAGGGGCCCTTGCCTACGATGGCTATGTCACAGACACCAAAGTGGCGATCCAGGCGATCATGCCGGAAGTGTACGAGCCAATTCCAGGAGAACTGGTCGCCTACGGACTGAGCCTCGAGAACTCGGATTTCGGTAACGGCGCCCTGTCCGTCCGAGCGTACCTTCTCCGTATATGGTGCACGAATCTGGCGATCACGCAGGAAGAGATGCGACAGGTCCACCTCGGCAAGCGGCTCGACGACTCCGTCCTTTACTCTCGCCGCACGTATGAGTTGGATGCTCGTGCGACTGTTAGTGCTTTGAAGGATGTCATCGAAGGCCAGCTTGACGCTGAATCTTTGAAGCGTCGTATGGAGGCTGTCAGACATGCCAACGAACAGGCGGTTGATCCCAGGTCGGCGAAGGAGACCTTCAGGAAGCTGTTGCAGAAGGGAGAATCAGAGGCTGCCGCGCAGGCGTTCGACTCGACAGACACCTATAACCTGCCTGCCGGCAACACGAGATGGCGTCTTTCGAATGCCATCTCGTGGATTGCTGGGCAAACGAAAGACGCCGAGCGCAAGCTCGATTTGATGAAGATCGCCGGAGACGTCTTGCCCAAAGCTGCATGATCGGGACTGGGGTGTCGCAGCACCCCAGTGGATTTCGCCGGATTATTTCTCGTATAGCGGCCAAACTGTCCGGAACGCCGCGATTATGGTCTCGGGCAATCTTGACATGGGTCTCCTGTCTGCGTCGTCATGCCTTCGGACGACAGGCGAGAAAGAACCCGGCCGGAACCAAGAAGACCGTCGGGATGACCGATAGCGTCAAACCTCCAATGAGTGCCAATGCGAGTGGCGCATAAGATTCGCTGCCTTCACCCAGCTTGAGTGCCATCGGGAGCAAACCGATTACGGTTGCCAATGACGTCATCAGAATTGGACGCAGACGCACGCGGCAGGATGTAATGATGGCATCCCGCACTTCCTTTCCTTTAGTCAACAGATGTTTGGCAAACTCCACGATTAAAATGCTGTTCGATACTGCGATACCCGCGAGCAGTACGATACCCATCAACGACATGACATTCAGCCACCGCTGCGGTTGGATTCCCGTCGCAAGTTGCCGGAAAATAGGCGGCAGAACCGAATAGTTGTTGCGTCCAGGCCGCGATGAGACCTGATTCTTTGAGGGTTCGATCAAACGGGGTGTGTATGCTTATGGCATGGGCTTCTGGGCCAAGGCGTTCCGCTTCACCGCTCTCTTCATTGTGCTGTTTACAGCCGGGGATATGATCGCGTGTGAATTGCCGAGTTCGGATTGCTCCGCTTCGCGGGCTTTGGATAAGCACGCGCCAGTTGGTGATTGCGATAGCTGCATCTGCTGCTGCGCCCATGTAGTCGTTACGCCGCAGGTGATCTCCGTAGCGCCGATCACGCTTTCAGTGGCGCCCGTCGTCGAAACCTTCCCGCTGCCATCCTTCCCCACCCTAGAGATTGACCGTCCGCCACAGCTCTCCTAGACCTCCGTCAGAACTGCGACTTTGGAATAGAGGAGATGTGTATGTCAGGAAGATTATCTGTCTTCCTGTGCGTCTTACTGGCTATGCCCTCAGGGGTGGTAGCGCAGCAAATCAGTCCGCCTACGGTGGACGATCTGGTACGCACAGGACTCGCTCGAAATAAGAATTTGCTCGCGATTCTGGAACGGATCGCCGAGGCTCAGGGAACTCTCACGCAAGCTGGAGTTCGTCCATCCCCAGTGCTCGACCTAAAAGGAGCCACGGGGAAACCGCTTGGCACCTATGGCGAAGAGCAGTATGGAGCGGGATTCTCACAGTCTATCGAGACGTTTGGGAAACGCAGCAAGCGGATTCAGGTTGCGACTTTCGGAGTCGCGCAAGCCGAAGCCGACTTGCAGGAAGGCTCGGCGGCTCTAGCGAATGAGATTCGCTCCGCCGCCGCAGAGCGTCAAGCCGAACAGCAAAAGCTCGCTTTGCTGGATGAAGCGGCAAAGGTCAACGCCGAAGCACAGCGTCTCACCGATGCGCGTGTCCATGAAGGCGACGTGGCTCCACTCGAAGCCAACCTGCTACGGGTGGAGACCAACCGTGCTCTTGTGTTGAGGCGGAGTGCCCAGGCAAGACTCACCACAGCCGAACTCAATTTGCGTCGGCTGGCCGGGTTGATGCCAGGCGAAGCCCTACCTCCAAGCAGCTACGTTGCACCCGCCGCAGAAGATCTTGGTTCGCTCAAGACCAAAGCGGTCGAATCCCGAGCCGATCTTCGCTCGGCCCGCCTACAAGAGGAGCAGGATCAGGCAGGAGTTCAGCTTGCCAAGGCGAACGGTAAGCCGGACGTTGGCGTATCGGTCGGGTACATCCGGCAGTACAGCCAGTTCGACGACCTCTACGGGCAGACTCCAACGGGAGCGATAGCGCCGCTCCGCGACCGCGACGACATCCTGAGCTTCGGTGTCTCGATCCCGTTGCGGACGAGCCGAAGCGTGAGGGGTGATGTGCAGGCTGCCACGGCTCGAACCTCCGGGGCGCGGTTACGCCGCGAGTATCTGGAGCGTTCGATCCCGCTTGAGGTCGAAGGCGCATATCAGCGTTGGACAGCGGCGACCGAATCCATCGAACTGTTGCGCTCCGGCGTGGTTGATCCCTCCACTGCAAACCTCCAAGTCATTCGCGAAGCCTACAAGCTCGGGCAGCTTCGCTTGCTTGATGTCTTGAATGAACAGCGGCGGCTCGTTGATACCGAGCTTGCCTACATCGATGCCCAGGCTGACGCGACGCGCAGTTGGGCCGAAGTCGAACGCGCCATAGGAGGCAACCTGCCATGAAGAATTTTCCGATATTGATGATCTGTGGCCTTGTCCTCATGGCCGGTTGCAAACACAAGACAACCGAAGTGCCCGACAAAACTGGAGGTGTAGAAGAGTCCCAGGGAGCATCGAGCAAACAGAAGCAGGTAGAGATGCTGCTGCCCGCACAGAATCACGTCGGGATGGTCATTGCACCCGCCGAGGTGGTGCAGCTTACGGAATACTTTCGGGCGACCGGCACGGTGCAGCCCATCGATAGTCACATCGGCGAAGTTTCGCCGCTATCTCGCGGTCGAGTTGTGGAACTCAAAGCCAAGGTCGGCGACCGCGTTCGCGCGGGACAGACCCTTGCTGTCTTCGACAACATCGAGGCGGTAGACCTTTCTGCTCAGGAGCAATCCGCGAAGGCCGAACTCGCCAGCCTCAACGCGAAGCTGACTCCTGCGACACGACAGACCGAGCGCAGCAGAAGACTCGCCGATATCGGAGCAGGCGCGGAGAAGGACTACGAGTTCAGCAAAGCTGACGAGCAAGGCATTCGTGCAAGTATTCAGTCACAGCAGGCTGTCATCGAAGGCATCCAGCAGCGTCTTCGCCGCTACGGTTCAACGGGTGGGAGCGGTAGCCCCCTTACCGTCTTGAAATCACCGTTTGCGGGAGTCGTCACCAAGGCACAGGTTTCGGCAGGTGACACCGTTGAGCCAGGTAAGAGCCTCTTTACGATCGCCGACCTCTCCAGGGTTTGGGTGCAGGCAGAAGTGTATGAAAAGGACCTTGGCCGTATCCGGCTTGGGCAAGATGCTTCGATCAAGGTAGACACTTACCCAAACGAAAGCTTTTCAGGACGTGTTGCCTACATCAGCGATGTGCTTGACCCGCAGACCCGCACCGCGCGGGTTCGTTGTGAAGTGGACAACCGCGATATGCGGTTGAAGACGGATATGTTTGCCAACATCGAATTGCCTACCAAGTTCAGCAAGCAGGCCCTCGCCGTTCCTTCGAGTGCGTTGCAGGATGTTGAGGGCAAAAACGTCGTCTTTGTCCAGATTGCTCCCACCAAGTTCGAGGTCCGACAAATCGAAAAGGGTGTGTCGATCAATGGCAACACGGAGATCGTCAGTGGGGTATCGGTGGGCGAACGAGTCGTGACCCAAGGCGCATTTCACTTGAAGTCGATTCTCGCCGGCGGCGAGTTGGGGGAGGACTAATGCACCGTCTTGTTGACATCGCCCTCCGCTATCGCGTCCTAGTCATTCTCGGTGCTCTGTTTGTTGCTGCGATGGGAGTTGTGTCTCTCAGCAACCTGCCCGTCGATGTAGAGCCGGACATCACGCCGAACCAAGTGCTGGTGCTGACACGCGCCCCGAGCCTGTCGCCACTTGAAGTCGAGCAACTGCTCTCTTTCCCCGTTGAGATGTCGATGAGCGGCTTGCCCGGTGTGCGACGTATTCAGTCCACGTCGAAGTACGGCCTGTCCTATGTCGCTGTCTACTTCGAGGACAACATGGACCCGTATTTCTGCCGGAGCCTCGTGAACGAACGCCTTGTCCAGGCGAAAGAGGCAATTCCATCGCGCGTGGGGGTGCCGGAGATAGGCCCTATCTCAACCGGACTGGGCGAAATCTACCAGTTCAAGGTGACGGGCGGCGGTAAAACCCCGATGGAGCTTCGCACGATTCTCGACTGGCAGATTGCTCCCAAGATGCGCCTGATTCCGGGCGTCGTTGAGATCAACAGCCAGGGAGGAGAGCTGAAGACCTACGAGGTAGAGGTAGACAGCGATAAGCTGACTGGCTACCACATCCAGCTTGAAAGAGTGATCGAAGCCCTCTCGAAAAACAATGCTAACGCGGGCGGTGCCTATCTTGAGCGTAACGAGCAGCAGTCGCTCATTCGCGGTGAGGGATTGATTAGCAGTCTCTCTGACATCGAGAATATTGTTGTGGCAACGTCTCCCACCGGAACGCCGATCCTCGTCCGCAATATCGCAACCGTCCACTTCGCCCCAATGGTGCGACGCGGCTTTGCAACACAGGATGGAAAAGGCGAGATCGTCATCGGCGTCGCCATGATGCTGCTGGGCGAGAACTCGCGGGCCGTCGCAGATCGTGTCAAGGATGGACTTGCCGAGATACAGAAGAGTCTGCCTGCTGGTGTGAAGATTGAGCCTCTTTACGACCGTAAAGACTTGGTCAACCGCACCATCCACACCGTCACCCGCAATCTCATCGAGGGCGGTATCCTCGTCATTGCCGTTCTCCTCCTTCTGCTCGGAAGTTTCAGGGCGGGTTTCATCGTCTCCATTGCTATTCCACTCTCCATGCTCGTTGCGATCACTGGCATGGTGCAGGCGAAGATCTCCGGCAATCTGATGAGTCTTGGGGCGATTGATTTCGGACTGATTGTCGATGGTTCCGTTGTCATCATTGAGAACATCCTGCGACGGCTTCACGAACGGAAGCCGGAGGAGTCCGTCGAGGAGACCATCCGTAGAGCTGGGAGTGAGGTCGCCAAGCCGATCTTCTTCGGTGTTGCCATCATCTTCCTTGTCTATGTGCCGATCCTCACACTCAGCGGAGTAGAGGGCAAGATGTTCAAGCCGATGGCGGCCACAGTGCTTTTTGCACTGGCTGCTTCGCTGGTCGTTGCTCTCATGCTTATGCCTGTTTTGAGCTGGTATGCGCTTCGCAAGTTGAAAGCGGAGAAGCCGACATGGATCATGCGAAAGATCGACGGTTCCTATCGTCCTCTGTTGCGGCGGGCACTCGCTCACCCTACGTGGACGGGCGGCATTGCCCTAGCACTGTTTGCTGCCTCTCTGGCTATCATTCCGTTTCTTGGGGCAGAATTCATTCCGTCACTGGATGAGGGGTCGATTCTGGTAATGATGTACCGTGTTCCCGGAATCTCAATCAGTGAGTCCTTGCACGGCAACGAGATCATTGAAAACGTGCTGCGCGAGTTTCCCGAGGTCTCCCGTGTCGTCAGCCGCACCGGAAGCCCAGAGGTTGCAACCGACCCGATGGCTATCGACCAGAGCGATGTCTACGTAACACTAAAACCACCGGATGAATGGTCGAAAGGAACGAGCAAGAACGATCTGATTGCGGCCATGAAGAAGCGGCTGCAAGAGGAGGCCCCCGGAGCAGCATACAGTTTTTCTCAGCCAATTCAGATGCGAATGCAGGAACTGATGGAAGGCGGCTCGCGCAGCGACCTTGCCATCAAACTCTATGGCGAAGACCTCGAAGTTCTCCGTCAGAAGGCAGACCAGATCGCCGCAGCCCTTAGCACGGTGCAAGGTGCAGCCGATGTCCGAGCGGAAAGGGTTGCCGGGCTCCCATATCTTCGTATCCGTATTCGCCGCGACGCACTGGCCCGTCATGGACTAGATGCTTCGGCGGTACTCGATACCGTCGAAGCGATCGGAGGTAAGCCTGTCGGTGAGATCGTCGAAGGCAATCGCCGGTTCACTCTCCAGGTCAGGTTTCCGCAGCAACAACGGAGCACCGCCGAGGCCGTAAGCAATCTGCGTGTGGGCGATAGCGAAGGGCACTTCATTCCGCTCGCCCAGCTCGCGGACATACAAGAGGAGGAAGGCCCGGCACAAATCAGCCGTGAAGGCGGCCAGCGACGCATCAGCGTGGAAGTCAACATCAGAGGTCGCGACCTTGCCGGATTTGTTGCGGAAGCACAGAAGGTGGTCAACGCAAAGGTCAACATTCCAGATGGCTATCAACTGGAGTGGGGCGGCCAGTTTGAGCAACTCCAAAGTGCGAGCCGGAGGCTCATGATTGTCGTTCCTGCAGCTCTGCTGATGATCTTCGTTCTCCTCTACTTCAATTTCCAAGCCGCACTGCCAGCGGCATTGATCTTCCTGAACATCCCGCTGGCTGCTACCGGTGGCATCATTGCGCTCACGCTCAGGGGGATGCCGTTCAGCATCTCCGCTGGTGTCGGCTTTATCGCTTTGTTCGGTATCGCCGTTTTGAACGGGATCGTTCTCCTGACTTACATCCGCGACATCCGTCAGGAGGGATTGTCCATTGCGGATGCTGCGGAGCGAGGTGCGGAGACCCGGCTTCGGCCAGTTCTCATGACAGCGCTTGTTGCCAGCGTTGGCTTCATTCCTATGGCTATATCGACCGGAGCCGGAGCCGAGGTGCAACGACCACTGGCAACGGTCGTCATCGGGGGTCTGGTTACATCAACTCTTTTGACGCTGCTTGTTCTGCCGTCACTCTACAAGTGGATTGAAGAGTGGCGTGAAAGGAGGTCAAGACGTGGAAAAATCGAGCGACTAAACTAAGAGCATGGGCGCTAAGGATCACTGGGAAGGAATCTATACATCGAAGCCCGATGAGGAACTCAGTTGGTTCCAGCCGACATCGACGACCTCCTATCAGCTAATCACGGAGTTTGCCAGTCCCGGTGCCAGCGTTGTCGATATTGGAGCCGGTTCCTCCCCACTGGCAGGGCAATTGGTGAGAGACGGATTTTGTCCCGTCACCATCGTTGACATCTCGGAGGCAGCCCTCACAAGAGCTCGGTGCGCCGTAGCACCAGATATTCGAGAAAAGATCGAATGGCAGGTATGTGACCTTCTTGCCAATCCCCAACTGCCATCCTGTGATGTTTGGCATGACCGAGCAGTCTTTCATTTTCTGATTGGACCGGACGACCAAGCCCGTTATGTCGCCCTTGCTTCGCGAACCGTCAAGCAGCATGGTCTCTTGATCGTAGGAACATTTCGGTTGGACGGACCAACGAAATGCAGTGGCCTACCCGTCCACGGCTACGATAGCGAATCGCTGGCAGAAGTCTTTTCAGAGACCTTTCATCTGGTGCGGGGGGCGGGCGAAGAACATATGACTCCATCAGGAGTAAAGCAACCGTTCGTCTACGTTGTGATGCGCCGCACTTAACGTCCCATCAGCAGATGAAGCGTGCCTGCTTGATAGAGTATGAGGCCGCCAAGACAGATCAAGACGACCGGGGCAATGCGATGGCCGTGCCGTTTCAAGGGGGCACCAAGCGGCGGGTGACTGACGATCCTTTGAGCCAATAAGCACCACAATGCCGTCATCGCAACGAATACAACCCCTATGAGAAACAGCTCACGATGTGACCGCAAAGCGAAGGAAGGGATATAGACCGCTAGATTGTCCGCGCCACTTGAGATGGTGACGAGTGCAACGGATACGGTCTTTACCCAAGTCGTTCCGCCAGGGTGATGTTCGGGTAAATCTTCCGATCCATCCACCCGGTGAGCAAGATTCCACAGACCTCGGCAACCGATGAAGATGGGTAAGAGTCCGAGAAGGCCAATGTAAGGTTTCGGAACTGCGATTGAAAGCAAAGCTCCCGTCACACTCACGCCGAAAAGTACCGCAATTCCTCCAAATTGGCCTGCCACAACATCTCGGGAAGAGTACCTGCGGTCTGCGAAGAATCCCACAAGAATAAAGATGTCATCCACGTTCGTCGAAGCGAACAGGAGCAGGGCGAGGCCAATTAGGGAGAGAAAGGATGTCATGAAATATACCCAGCTTAACCCACCCACTCCTATTTAGCGCTCATCGTCTCGACTGTGATTGCCGTTCCATCGACCTTTCCCTGAATGGTGACGTTCTGACCGGCCCACTTGTCGATCATGGCCTTATCGCCCTTGAGGGTGTAGAGCTTGCCTCCACTCACGAGAGCAAAGGACGACCCGTTTTTCACGCATTCGCGGGTGCATTGCGCGGCAGAAGCATTCTTCATCATGTGATGCGCTCCGCACATCGAATCCGTCACCGTTCCGCTGATGGATTGAGTGGTCTGAGCGGACATAAGGGCAGTCGTGCCGACGAAGAAGAAGGCGAGAGCAGCAGTGGATAGGCGCATGAAAGTCTCCTTTTGATTGAGGTTGCGGTTTAGTTGGTTGCAGGACGAGCCTGCAGTTTTCCAAGTCTGAGCGCCCGTTCCTTCATCATGACAAAGAAGACAGGTACGAGGATCAGGACATGAATGGTTGAGGTAATCATGCCGCCCACAATCGGAGCGGCAATTGGTTTCATGACATCGGAGCCGATGCCGGACTCCCACAAGATCGGCGCGAGGCTGGCAAGGACAGCGACAACCGTCATTAGCTTGGGCCGAAGGCGTTTCACCGCCCCTTCGATGACCGCTTCTTCAATATCAGCATTGTTGTGAATCTCCCCATGTTGTAACCGCCGTTCCAGGGATTCGTGAAGGTAGACGACCATGACGACGCCCGTCTCAACAGCAATCCCGAACAGAGCGATGTAGCCGACCCAGACGGCGACGCTGAAGTTATAGCCAAGCAGCCATTGCAGCAGCAACCCACCCGTCATGGCATAGATAGTTGGAACTATGAGCACCACCGCTTCGGCCACGGAATGGAAGACCATATAGAGGAGCAGAAAGATCATGAAGAAGACAATGGGCAGGATGATCTTGAGGCGCTCTTTCGCCCGCAACTCAAACTCGTACTCGCCCGACCATTTGTAGCCATAGCTTGCTGGGATAGAGACTTCCTTCTGCAGTCTGCGAGTGGCTTCCTCCACGAAGCCGCCATAGTTCGTACTTTTCAAATCGATATAGACATAGCCGGTGAGTTGTCCGTCCTCATCCCGGATCATCGCCGGGCCATGAGAAAACGAGACTTGAGCGACTTGCCCTAGCGGGATCTGCGCTCCCGAGGGTGTAGCGATCAAGACGCTCCGCATCCGCTCGACACTATCGCGGAAATCCTGCGAATAGCGAACATTGATGGGATACCGCTCGCGCCCTTCAATGTTCTCGGCGATGTTTTGTCCGCCGATGCCGGACGAAACCGCTGTCTGTACATCGGCGACGCTGAGGCCATAGCGTGCGGCCTCAGTGCGGTTTACTTCCACGTTGACGTAGAAGCCTTCCGAAATGCGCTCAGCGAAGATCGACCTTACCTGTGGCATAGACGAAAGTACGCCCTGCATCTTGGCTGCCAGTTGCTCAATGCCGTCTACGTTTGGCCCCTGTACCTTGAGGCCAAGCGGTGTCTTGATTCCGGTGAGTTCCATGTCAAGACGGTTTTCGACTGGACTCGTCCAGGTGTTCGCCAGCCCCGGAAACTGCACCTTCTCATCCATCTCTTGAATGAGCTTGGTGTATGTCATCCCAGGTCGCCATTGCTCTCGCGGCTTCAACATGAGGGTTGTGTCGTACATATCCAGCGGAGCATTATCTGTGGCGCTATCTGACCGTCCAACCGTGCCGAAGACGCTTTCGACTTCAGGGATGGTACGCAGAATAGCGTCCTGCTTTTGCAGGAGCGACTTCGCTTGCTCGATTGAGATACCCGGAAGCGAGGTCGGCATATACAAGACAGAGCCTTCAAAGAGCGGAGGCATGAACTGGCTCCCCAGCTTAAACGCAACGGGCAGCGTCACAGCCAGAAAGATCAAATTGATCGCAATCGTCAGCTTGCGATACTTCAGACAGAATCGCAGGACGGGCAGATAGATGGCTTGTGTGAAGCGGGAGATGGGATTGCCGCTCTCCGGTTTGAGCCGTCCCCGAATGAGCATCACCATGAGAACCGGAACAAGCGTGATGGCAATGATTGAGGAAGAACCTACAGCTAGCGTCTTCGTCCAAGCAAGAGGCCGGAACATCCTACCCTCCTGCGCTTCCAGGAGGAAGACAGGCAAGAACGAGACAACAATGATGAGGAGAGAGAAGAAGAGCGCGGGACCAACCTGTTTCGCAGAGTTGATAAGGATCTCCCGCCGCTCTGTTTCTGAGACCGGAGTTGGGTCAGACTCCTGCCTCTCGGAGAGATGCCGGTAGCCGTTCTCAACCATCACAATCGCAGCATCCACAAGAACACCAACAGCCAAGGCGATGCCGCCCAAAGACATGATGTTCGAGGTGACACCGAGGAAGTAGATCGGGATGAACGAGACGAGAACAGCGATAGGCAGCGCAACAATAGCAATCAAAGCTGAGCGGAAGTGGAACAAGAAGACGATGATAACCAGGCTGACGATGATGGCCTCTTCCAGCAAGTCGCGCTGGAGGGTGGCTATCGAATCGTTGATGAGGCCGGAGCGGTCGTAGCCCGCAACAATCTGTACCCCGGCTGGTAGCGACGGCGCAATCTCGCGAAATCTTTGCTTTACACCTTCGATAACCTTCAACGCATTCATGCCTTGTCGCATGACGACGATGCCGCCGACCGTCTCGCCTTGTCCATTCCACTCGGCAACACCCTCGCGGATGTCCGGGCCGAAGGCCACACTGCCAAGGTCACGCAGCAGAACTGGAGTTCCGTTCTTGCTACCCACGGCAATCGACTCAAGATCGTTGAGCGACTTCAAGTAGCCGAGGCCGCGAATCATATACTGTGCTCCACTCAGATCGAGCACCCTGCCACCGACTTCGTTGGTGCTCGCCTTCACCCGATCGATGACCATCGAGAGAGGGATGTTGTAAGCCAGCAACTTGTTTGGGTCGAGACGTATCTGATACTGCTTCACATAGCCACCGATGCTCGCGACCTCCGATACGCCCGGAACAGTCTCCAACTCGTAGCGCAGATGCCAGTCCTGAAGGGTACGAAGATCGGCAAGGCTATGCTTGCCGCTCTTATCGACCAGGGCATATTCAAAGACCCAGCCCGCGCCCGTTGCATCTGGGCCGATAGCCGGATGAACTTCGGCGGGGAGACGTCCACCGATTTGTTGAAGGTATTCGACGACGCGAGAACGCGCCCAATACAAGTCGGTGCCGTCCTCAAAGACGACGTACACATACGAGTCACCGAACATGGTCTGAGCGCGAACGGCCTTCACATGCGGCGCAGCAAGAAGGCTTGTCACGATGGGGTATGTGACCTGATCTTCGATGATGTCCGGTGGCTGGCCCATCCAGCTCGTATGAACGATCACCTGGACGTCGGAGATATCGGGGAGTGCATCGACCGGGACATGACGCAGCGACCAGATCCCGGCTAGCGTCAGAAACAGGACACCCGCGAATACGAGGAAACGATTTCGAGCGCAGAGATCAATGATTCTGGAGAGCATGTCACATCCCCCCTTCGGCATTGACGCGCAACTGCTTTGTGCCGATGGTCTGGTCGTTCTGTTTCACCGTGACCGTGACCTGCCACGTTCCACCGGATTCAAGCACACCCGTTCCGTCGTAAAGTCCAGGACTCTTCTGCATGAGCTGTGTGGTCGTATTCATCGCCCCCATGCCCATTGCCGGCATCGCCGCCATGAAGAAAGTGACGGAGACTTGAGCCCCAGCGACAGGTTGCCCGTTCGCTCCGGTCAGCTTGACGTGGAAGACGTTCGATCCCTTGTGTGCCGGGTTGGGATCGGTTGTGAAATCGATTGCGACCGCAGCTTGGGGTGCTGCTGATGGATTCGGGGCTTGTTGCCCCGCTCCAGGAGCAGGCGGAGTATACGAACCGGCCGCAGCCTGTAACTGGCTCTCTGAGTCGAGCAGGAAATTCGCCGAGGTCACAATCTGCTGATGAGCCGACAGGCCCTTCAGAACGATAAAGTCATCCCCGACTCTCGCCCCGAGGCTGACATCCTTCGGCTCGATGCTGCCACTTCCATGATCGACAAAGACGACCTGACGTAGACCCGTCTGGAAGACCGCTGAGGTCGGGACAACTAGCTGCCGCCCCAGAGCCGATTTGAGATCGACGTTCACGAACATCCCCGGCTTGAGGGTGACGCCGGGATTGTTGACCGCCAGCCGCACCTTGACGGTGCGGGTCGTCATATCAACTTGAGGCAGGATCTCCTCGATACGGCCCTGAAACGTGCGTCCCGGATACGCATCGACCGTGATGGCCGAGCTATCGCCACGTTTCAGCCTGCCTACGTCATTCTGAAAGACCTGTGCGTTGACCCAAACGCGGGAGAGATCGGCCAACGTGTAGAGCTTCGTCGCGGGCTCGACATACATATTGGGAAGCGCCATGCGCTCCATGATGTAGCCGGAGGCTGGGGAGTTGATGGATAGCTCCGTCACCGATTTACCTGTTTCCTGAAGTTTGACTATCTCGCTATTCGGGATGTCCCATTGGCGTAGTCGTTGCTCCGCCGCCGTCGTCAGGGACGATGCGCCAACGGCAACCCCATCAATCGAGCTTCCCCTAAGAGTCGTCTGATTTCGGCGGGCAAGCAGGTACTCTTCCTGCGTCGCTACGAGATCAGGGCTGTAAATCGTGAACAGCGGGTCGCCCTTGCGGACATACTGGTAGGTCGCGTTCGCATAGACTTTGCGGATGTAACCGGAGAACCGCACTTGCACGGAGGACTGAAGACGTTCGTCCACATCGACTGTGCCGGTTGCCCGAATCTCATCGCTCAGTTGCTTGTACTCGACTGTCCCGGTCTTAACGCCAATGCTGTTCATCTGCTCATTCGTCAGTTGCACAGGCACCAGCGGCGCTTCCATCTTGGCCGTTGGCATAGACGTATCCTTGCCCATGTCTTTGCTCATATCTGCCATTGGACCGGACGCAATCGGCTGAGCGCCGGTCTGAGCGGGTGTTGGGTGAACGATTGACCTGGTGCGATAGACATACACAGCAGCCACAACCGCGAACAAGCCAAGCCAGAATAGGGATGTACGGAGAATAGTTTTGTTCATCGGAGTTGCGCTCCCGTCAGAGTTTCAAGACGTGCGAGCGCTGTCTCGTGATCGAGCAGCGCCTGTTGATAGTCATGCTCAAAGGTCAGGACATCGAGCAGAGAGGACAGCACCGGCGCGAAGGCTTGCTTGCCGGACTGATATGTTGTCTGTTCGGCCTGAAATGCGGCCCGCGCCTGGGGAAGAAGGCCGTCCTGATACTCCGCCATTAGCTCGGCAGTGTTCGTCACTGCTATGTATTGTTTCTGCACCTCTGCGAGCTGCTGTTGCACCTGAGAGTCGAGTTCCTGCTTCGACTTTTCCAGAGACTCGGCAGCTTCTGCGACACCTGCTTCAACCCGCTTTCGACGAGGCAGTCGCATACTGACCGTCAGCATGTAGTAGTCGCGATAGCCACCGCCCGTCTGCTGAAACATATAGCCGACGTTGAAGTCCGGCTTGCCCTCGCGCTGTGCCGACTTCAGTTGGGCATCCCGCTTTTGGACGTCCGCTGTGTTCACGGAGACAGCCGGGTTATGAGCAAGAACGAGGTTCTGTAATTCTTCGGCAGTGCGTTGCAGTGGAGTTAGCGAAAGCGGCTCTGGAATGATGTCAGGAGAGGACTGCGACCGATGCAGGAATTCCTTGAGGCTGGCCTGAAGCTGCCCCATCTCCTGATGGTGCATGGTCACTTCACGCAGGATCTTCGTATGCTCGATCTGGGCTTTCAACACTTCGGCCTGGCTGCCTTGGCCGAGGCTGTATCGGGACAAGCCTGTCTCAATCATCGGCTTGAGAACAGCGTCGTTCCGACCGAGAATCGAGAGCGTTGCATCAAGATAGGCAAGCCGCAGATAGAGGGCTTTGACTTGGTCCGTGACCGACGAACGCAGGAGGTCTGTCTGCGTCTGTTGCATATCGGCCTCGCGGTTGGCTACCTCGCCCTTGAGTCGGAGCTTCCCGGCGTAGGGAAGTTCCTGCGAGGCTCCAAAGCCGATGTACGCGAAGTCGCTGTTGCTGAAACCCGCGAAGGGTTTGGGACTGCCGACGCTATACGACTGAACCGTGAATTGCGGGTCGGGAAGAGTCGTTACCTGTTGAGCGACGTGTGTCGCCGCCTTCCAGGCGTGGTCCGCGGCCGAGATTTGGGTGTTGCTCGACTGTGCTTCTGAAATCAACGTAGCAAGTGGTGTCGGCATCCCGGCCATCTCCTGCGAATACGCAGGGATGGTCGTAACCATCACCAATGCGGCGGTCCAATATATGGCCACCTTCATAGGGGAACTCCTGTCTCGATTGCAGTTCAGACATGAGCGCGCACAGGTGCGCGACTCGAATCTTCAGCGAGAGAGGAGCGAACTAGACTCTGAGAGTAGAAATGATCGAGGGGGGAGGCTTTGGAGGAGAGTGTTCCGGGCGCTGAAACCAGCCGTTTGTTGCATCGTGTGGCGGGAACAGATCGAACAACGGAACCCAGACGGCAACGGCAACAAGAGGATGGAACGAAACCGAATCCGACCTGAGAGCACTGTCGTGTATCGTCCCCGGGGTCTTCTTGCAGCAGTCGTGGGAAGCGGGCATCTCCATCTGTCCGCAATGGTTCTTCATCGTGCGGCAGCAGGCACGCTCTTCGGTGGTCATCTCCGCGTCGGGAGCCATACATGCCATCGCAGGTGCCACGAAGGAAACGAGCAGCAGGAGAACAGCTCCGAATTGGCGTAGAGATCTCACCTTGATCTAAGGATACGCCTGTCACGATGGAAGGGACAACAGATACATCTTTAGAGAATTCGGCAAACGTTTGGTCGCCTGCCGAAGCTGCGTCACAGATTCTGAAACATCCACGGGATGAGGACGTACACAAAGCCTACGCACACAACCACGATCCACGGCTGAACCTTTCCTCCGGTAAGTAGGGAGAACGCAACCAGAGCGAACCAGAAGTCTTTGCCAGTTTTGTACGGTCGATGTCCAGAGCGGATGGTACAGGGCCGCAATCAGGATGCCGACAACTGCCGCATTTACTCCACGGAGAGCTCCCTATACGAACCGATTTGCACGTAGGCTTCTCCAAAATGGAAGCACAGCAGCCACAATCAAAAGTCCCGGCGCGCTTAGTCCGAACAGTCCCAGTAGTCCAAACAGAACTCGGTGCGAACTTGAAAACTTGGCTGTGCAAAGAAAAGGGCCGTTGAATGGCGTTTTGCTCGTGTTACTTCGGGAACGAGTCGCCGAACATCGGATTCCCGCTTTTGGACTGTTGTCTTGTAGCCTCGTCCTGAATGACATCCCAGTGTTCGACGAGAATTCCATCCTTCAAGCGAACGACGTCCGCCGCGATCCAATTCACCGGCAGTCCGATGTTGGAGAACCGGCCATGAACGATGACGTAGTCGTCTTCTGCAAGAATCACGTCGGGCTCATACTTGAGCGACGGTGGCGCGGCCTTGATGAGGTTGAAGAGCCCATCGCGTCCTGGCTCGATATGGGCGCTGTGTTGAATGTAGTTGGGAGACCAGAACCGCTCCGCCGCCGTGTAGTCGCGTTTATTGAACAGGGTATCGAATGCTTCCAGTACGATCGCCTTGTTCTTCTCCGAATTTAGATCGCTCATTGTTCTTCCTCCTTACAAATCGACGTTGGACATTATTGTTATGAGCGGGTTCATGAAGCTCGCTCAAGTAGCGTGGCAGCATGGCGGCGTTCAATCAGATTTGCGCTCTGCCGCCATCAACGAAGAGCTCGATACCCGTGACGAAACTGGAGTCATCCGAAGCTAGAAACAACGCCACCTTGGCAATTTCATCGGGTTCCCCCATGCGTCCCATTGGGATGGTGGATACAATCCGTGCAATGGCGTCTGCAGGTTGCCCATCTATGGCTGGCGTATCGGTCGGGCCTGGGCTAATAACGTTTGAGCGGATATGTTGGTCCTTGAGATCGGAGGTCCAGGTCCGAGCGAAAGAGCGGAGGGCGGCCTTCGTCGCGCCGTAGACGCCGAAGGCGGGCGTCCCTTTCACGCTCGCGACGGAGCCGTTGAGAATGATAGAGCCACCATCATTCATTAGGGGAAGGGCTTTTTGCACCGTGAACAGCGTTCCCTTAACATTGATATTGAATAGTCTGTCGAAATGCTCCTCCGTGATCTTTCCCATGGGAGCAAATTCCGCAACGCCGGCATTGGCGAAGATGATGTCAAGTTTCCCCTTTGCTCTGATGGCCTCATAAAGACGATCGAGGTCGGCCAGTTTGGCAATGTCTCCCTGAACGCCCCTGACGTTGTTGCCGATCGCCTTTACGGCCGCGTCGAGTTCTTTCTGTCGGCGGCCAGTGATGAAGACGTAGGCACCCTCTTTTACGAAGAGCTTTGCTGCAGCAAACCCTATCCCGGTTGTGCCACCGGTAATGACTGCTACTTTTCCTTGCAGCTTCTTATTTTCGGTCATAGGATGTAGTTCTCCTCGTTCTCACTGCTCTGAGTTGCTCGCTTGATAGATGCATCTACGGGATGATCCGAAGTTCCCGCAGCTTCGTGAGTTGCCGTCTGAAACTCTCATGCGTGTCGATACAATCCGCGAAGCCGGCCTGGCGGATCTTGATTGTGCTTAGGATTGTTTCTTCGCCGAAGTTAAGCATCCAGTCCACAAAGGACCAGTTCGCAATCTGTTGGTACGGCGTTGCATGCAGCCCATAACGAGCCACTATCGAATCCCACAGCGGGCCCTTCTCACTCATCTCCGAAACAGTCGACATTGCCAGAGGCTCTGCGACGGGAAGATCATAGAAAGCGGCCAACTCGTTCCAAAGCTGCCGCCACCGATAAACATCTCCGTTCGAGACATTGAATATCTCGTTGCGCGCCTTGTCCTCGCCGAGCGCCCACAGGGTGGCTCGCCCAAACAGTTCTGCATCAGTGGTTTCCTGAAGTGTGTTCCACCCTTCGCGTCGACCTGGAAACCGCAACGGCAGCCCGAGTTCGCGGCTCATCGCAGCGTACGCAGCGAGGCTTGTCACAAGATTCATTGGGGAGTTCAAGCTAGGACCCATCACGAGATGCGGACGCAAAACCGTCCAGCTCGCTCCATGCTTGCTCGACCAATTGGCCACAATGTCCTCCTGTTGGTGATAGTGGATCGGCGCGATGAGGCGGGGTTCTGTTTCCTTTGCCGGAGCGTTGAACGCGCCTAAACTAAATCCATAGGATTTAGCTCCGCCGGCCAAGACGATGCATCTGAGAGGGACATTACGTGCCGCGAGGGCATCAAGTGCATTTGTGAGCATCCTGGCATTGGGTTCTACGGTTTCGGCCATCGTTGGCTTCTCGACGTAGGCGGCATAAACCAGGTCGGTGACAGTATCCAGATTCGAGAAAGCCTTGATCGTCCCCTCACGATCCATGAGGTCGACACTAATGTGGCGGGGCGCAGTTTGGTTGCGATATGTCGGCGCAGGTCGGCGCGCTGCTGTTGTGACGCGCCATGCGGGGTTAGCCGCAACAGCGTCGATCACTCCCGTGCCAAGCACACCATAAGGACCAACGAGCAGGATCTCGCGGTCCGAAGCAGACTCTTTGTAAGTCGGGGTCATCGATGTTTCCTTTCCATTTTGTGCTGAGTACTTCTGAAGGAGCAACTTGCCAAGCAATGCGCAAATGGGAAGCTTAGGAGATCACTTCGATTGCGTCGACCCGTGAGGGATAAAATGCCAAGTACTCTTGAATGTCGACGACTGCGTCATAAGGTTTTTCGTACGTCCAAACGGCATATTCCGATTTCGTTCCGCCGATGGGAATGCTGTAGTACGTGCAATCGCCTTTGTACGGACAATAGGTGTAATGCGTTGTTCGAACCAGCAGCGACATGTTCGCATCGCTGCGCGGCAAGTAGTAGACGGGTGGATATCCCTTCTCCTCCAACCGAAGTGCTCGCGTCGATTCAGCGACTATCTTTCCAGCGACCGTTACACGGACCTTGCCCCCAGCAGGAGAAATTGTGATGGGATGATCGGGGCCAGGAACCTTGACATTTTTACCTTTGCTCGCAGTGTTATTCATCGCGTTCCTCACGTTGCCAGTTAAAGCTTCGAGCCGCCATCGACGGGAATACTGGCACCCGTGATCCAGCGCGCCGCATCGGACGCCACAAAAGCGACTACGTCGGCAACATCCTCGGGCTTACCGAGCCGCTTCAGTGCCTGCATCCCCAGCGCGGCCTCGCGTCCCGCTTCTGTCTTCGTGAAATTCGACATGTCCGTGTCGATGACGCCCGGAGCGACAGCGTTTACGCGTATGCCGTGCGGTCCGAGAATAGCGGCCCAGTTCCTGACCAGAGTCTCAAGTGCTCCTTTAGTAGAGGCGTAGGCAAGAATCGAAGGATTTTCCAGAGCGGACTTACCCACCACCGAACGGGCTCCGAGAGAAGAGATAACAATGATGCTTGAGCCCTCACCAAGAATCGGCAGCAGTTGTTGTACCAGGAAGAACGGGCCGCGGACGTTTGTCGCAAAGAGATTGTCAAAATCCTCTATCGTGTGATCCGCAATGCGTGCCGCCTTGCTGATTCCGGCGTTGAGCACAAGCACATCCAATCGATCGCCGACGATGGAACGCACCTGTTTGGCGAGCAGCGAAGCGCCGTCAGGAGTTCCCAGGTCCGCCGAAATTGCATCTGCGCGTCCGCCTTTCGCTTGGATCTCGGCGACCAGAGATTCCGCTTCCTGCACGGAGCGGCCATAGTGAACCAGGACGTGCGCCCCAGCCTCAGCAAGCGCCGCTGCGGTCGCGCGGCCAATCCCTCTTGATGCGCCCGTCGCAAGCGCCGTTTTGTTTTGAAGTGTAGTCATTGTCCTCTCTCTTGCCTCTCAGTTACCGGATAAGACGAGTGCGGCGCCTGGACTTGAAGGAGAGCCGACTCCATTAGGACGTCGGCTCTCAATCAGGTCTGCACGGATGCGTCTTTCTTCAGGCTCGTGTACCGAATGCATGCGCCGGCTCAGGCATTCATTCCGCCATCCACGGTGAGATTCGCCCCGGTGATGTACGAGGATTCAGGACCGGCGACGAACGCCACCATTGCGGCGATCTCCTCAACGTGCCCATAGCGGTCGAGCGCTGTGGCAGCCTTCTGCGGTACCGCCCAATCACCCGAAGCGGGATTCAAATCCGTGTCGATCGGACCCGGCTGGACGTTGTTGACCGTGATGCCCCGGCTCCCGACCTCTCTGGATAATGCCTGAGTGAACATCTTCACGGCTCCCTTCGTGGCCGCGTAGGGCACAAGCCCGGGCGCAACTGCACGCTCGCCCACGGCCGAACCGATCATGATGATGCGGCCGCCATCCTTCATGTGCTTCAGCGCAGCCTGCGTGGTGGCGAATACGCCGCGGACGTTCATGTCGATCACGCGATCCATCTCCTCTAGCGTCGTCTCCTCGAACGGCTTCGGTATGGCCGTGCCGGCATTGTTCACCAGCACATCCAGCCGGCCGAAGGTCGCGACGGCCTTTTCGACCGCACCTCTGACTGCTTCGACGTCGGCAGCGTCCGCCTGGATCGCGATGGCCTTTCCGCCGCCGAGTTCAATCGCTTTAACTACGGCCGAGGCCGCGTTGGCGTCCTTCGCGTACGTGATGGCTACATTTGCTCCATCGGCGGCCAGACGCTTCGCAATCGCTGCGCCTATACCACGGGAACCACCGGTAACAAGTGCCACTTTCTTTGCTAGCTTAGACATGGGTCTCCTTTGAGTTTGCGTGCACAATTCACTCCTTCGCTGATTCAACTGACTGCGATCTTGCTCGAGCCTGTCAGACGGTTGTGAACCGTTCAGTTCTATACGATGATGAAGGTGTAGCGAGGATGCAGAGATATTGAACTATTTAGTTCTTTATCGGATAATATGTCCATGGGGCGCCCGAAGAACTTTAGTCGCGAGGAAGTGCTGGAGAAGGCTATGCCTGTCTTCTGGACCCGCGGATTTTCGGACACGAGTCTTCAGGACCTGGAACGAGCCACAGGCGTGAACAAGTCAGGGCTGTATACGGAGTTCCGAGATAAGGAAGATCTTTTTGTAGCATGCCTTCGGCACTATCTTGAGAGCCAAGGAAAGAGGGGGCTTCTCACCAAGGAGCCTCTTGGCTGGAAAAACGTCGAGACTTTTCTCAAAAATGGTCCTCTCAACAAGGGGGAGCAGCAGGGGTGCTTTTCCGTCAACTCAATGCGGGAGTTCGCTATCCTTCCGGATGAGGCTTATGGGGTCGTAACGGAGAATCGAGCGCTATTGCAGCACCTTCTCGCCATGAACATCGAAGCCGAAAAACCCAAGATGGCTCCTTCTGCAATTGCCGAGATGGTGCTGTCCTTCTTCTCCGGAGTATGCATTGAGCGAAACCTCAAATCCGGCAAAGCCTCGTCGATCCGCAAGATCGAAAACTTTATGACAGCCCTTCGAACTCTCTAATCGAAGGCGAAAACGCAGCTGGGCCGAGGTTTACTGGGCAGAGGTCATGGGTTCAGTAAGGGTTGCCGAGGGTGCCTCAGGGCGTCAAAAGAGCCAGAGGATCTTGTTTCCTGGTGTTGGACGATCTGGTGCCGGCGGACCACAACCCTGAATCGAACCCGTACTTAGATTGCGGCGGACGTCAACCCCGTAGTGCGAAGCGCCTTTATGTTCCTGAGCGGAGCTTCGCCGAAGAGCCGACGGTACTCCCGAATGAACTGAGTCGAACTTTCATAACCGACATCAAGCGCAGCCGTCCCTACTTCGTACGACTCTTCAAGCATCAATCGACGCGCTTCGTGCAAGCGTAGTCGCTTCTGATACTGAATCGGACTCATATCCGTCAGTTCATGAAAATGCCGATGGAGCGTAGATACTCCCATCCCGGCCATCTTCGCAAGTTGATCGATGCGCAATGGCCCTCGGAAGTGATCCCGAAGCCACGCCACTACCTTGGAGACCCTTTGCCCTTGCGAGCCAAGGCGCGCAATCTGCCGAAGACTGTTGCCTGCCGGCCCGGAAAGCAAGCGGTAAAGAATCTCTCGGTGTATCAGATCCGCCAATACAGCAATCTCGCTCGGACGCTCGATAAGCCTCGTGAGTCTGAGGACGCAATCGAGCAGCTCGGGCGTAACTGCGGCAGTCAGTCCAGACGCGGTAGGAGCGACGTTGCATTCATTGACATCGATGTGCGCCATCATTTGCCGCGCGATGTCCAGGTCTAGATCAATTCGCAACGCGGTATATGGCTTTTGAGAGCTGGCGTGTGGTATCGCAAACACCGTGGGGCGATCAATTGCGGTCAACGCAAGTTGGTTCTCATCGTGAAAAAAGATAGTCTCGCCGACTGAAACCCTTCGCTGGCCTCGAATACACATGCACATGCAGGGTCTGTCTATGTGGATTGTGGGCGGCACAGGCGCGGTGACGCGGGCGACGCTTAGCCCAGGAACTGGCGTTCGATACCCCGTGTTCGCTTCCGAGAAGCGTCTGATGCGCTCTTCGATTTCATCTCTTATTGAAGCCGAGATGTCGGCCGAAGGCCCCTGAACTGGCGCTGAAGGTCTGGTTCCGCGATTGCGTTTGGACGCGCTTGTCATGTCTGTCTCATCTTGCCACGAGGATGTTTCTCAGAACCATGCTCTGAGAGGATTAGGCAGCAAATAGATGAAATCAGGCTAACGAAAAAGGGATCGTTCCACATAATCTCTGACATGCCAGGAAGTTCTGGCTAGGAGTATTTTCCTTCAGGATTTCATGAAAAGACAGATTTGCTCTTCTCGGTTGGACGTACCGGGACTACCAATCCCCCCAGGTTCAGCCTGCCTGATTCGCTTGCATTCGGAGCGGACAAAGCCACGAGCGCGCGAATTAACTTAGTTCAACCACAATAACAACATTGGAGAATCTAGATGAAATACAACCGGCTTGGAACTTCCGGCCTATTCGTGTCGGAGTTGAGCTTCGGAACCATGACATTTGGCGAGATGGAGGGTCAGCCGACGCTTGGGGGCCTAACTCAGCAGGATGCCAGCGCACTGGTGGCTAAAGCTTTCGAGGCAGGAGTGAATCTGTTCGACACGGCGGACGTGTACGCCCTCGGTGATTCGGAGCGTTTCCTCGGCGAAGCCCTTCGGAACCTGGGTGTGCCCCGTGAAAGCTACCTGATTGCGACCAAGGCCTTCGGCCCGATGGGCATCGGGCCGAATGACACGGGCTCCTCGCGTGGGCATCTGCTCGACGCCGCAAAGGCAAGCCTTAAGAGGCTGGGAGTCGATCATATCGACCTGTATCAGATTCATGGCTTTGATCCGGCAACGCCGATGGAAGAAACGTTGCGCGCTCTGGACGACCTCGTCCGGCAAGGGTATGTGCGTTATGTTGGCGTGTCCAACTGGGCGGCATGGCAGATTGCCAAGGCGCTCGGCATCTCAGCGCATCTCGGTCTCTCGCGATTTAGTGCTCTCCAGGCGTATTACTCGGTCGCGGGGCGCGATCTGGAGCGAGAAATCGTCCCGCTGCTGGACAGCGAAGGAGTTGGCTTGCTGGTCTGGGGTCCTCTCGCAGGCGGCCTGCTCAGCGGCAAGCAGCCGCGTGGCGCGGAAGCTCCGGAAGGCAGCCGACGTGGGGCGTTTGCATTTCCGCCGGTTGACTACGACCGGGCATACGACGCTCTCGACGTGATGCGCGGTATTGCTGAAACACACAGTGTCTCAGTCGCGCAGATCGCACTTGCCTGGCTGCTACATCAAAAGGTCGTATCGAGTGTGGTTGTCGGAGCCAAGCGCATGGACCAACTGGAAGACAATCTTCGGGCGGCTAATGTCTCACTCACCGACGAGGAGCAAGCAGCCATTGCGGAGGTCAGTAAGATTCCTGCCGAATATCCAGCCTGGATGATCGAGCTCTGGAGCCACTTCCGCCGCACTCAATTGGCAAACTCCAGACGGTGATTGTCTATCCCGTTCGTCCGTTCTCGTCACGCCCTGAGGTGGGGGAGGAGAACTCGATGGAGTTTTGTAATACGCTCGGAACGAGGCGGTTGCGAAACTCTAGAGAGCTTCATCCTGCCATCCTCGCCCGCAACGAGATGCTGACTTCAGAGGCTAATCTGTGTTGCGATCTCCTCAGCAACGACCGATTTCAGCGGAGGCATCGTTCGCGACAATCCTGCCGTGAACAAAATGGTGGCCGAAGCGACAGCACTGGGCCGAGCAGGTGTTCCCGACGACATCGGTCACGTTCCAGGTTTTGGCATCCTTGGCGGCAGAGCTGGCTACCCATAGATGAAAAACATCGATTCCGCGAATTCCGCGAAAACCACGATACCGAACTACCCTATTTCATTCATCCTTTCAACCACTTACGAATGGCGCTTGGCTTGCTACGGCAACCTTGTAGCTTGAAACCAAGGGGAAGCCACACATGACACACATCCTTATTGTTGAATCAAGCCCTCGGGGAACCGAGTCCGCGAGCCGCAAATTGACTGGCAAGCTCAGAGAGCGGCTTGAGATGCAATATCCAGAGGCCACGATAATTGAGCGTGATCTTGTGAAGGACAAACTTCCCCAGCTGGATCAACCGACTCTGAAAGCAATTTCTACGAAAGACCCGGTGGAGGCAGAATCGCTCAAGGAAGCCGCATACCTGTCCAACCAACTCGTTGACGAACTGATGAAGTCGGACCGTCGCGTGATTGCCTGTCCCATGTGGAATTTCGGAATCCCGCCGTCTCTGAAGGCGTGGCTTGACTACGTTGTGCGCGCTGGCAAGATCTTCAACTACGCAGGTGCCAGGGTAGAAGGGCTAGCGAAAGGCAAGAAGGCGATCCTGGTGCTCGCATCAGGGGGAGTCTTTAGTGAAGGGCCTTGGAAAGGCTGGGATTTCGTGGAGCCGTATCTGCGCCAGATCCTGGGCTTCATTGGAATTGAAGATGTACAAACTGTCCGGGCCGAGGGTATGAACATACCGCCGCTTGCGATCCATGCTGTACTAAATGGCGAAAAGGCCGTTGAAGCACTCGTGATTTGAGAGGGAGAACTATGCTCGACCACATTATTCTGACTGTCAGCGATGTCGAACGTTCGCTAGCCTTCTATAAGGCGGCGCTGAAGCCACTTAACATCAAATTCTTCATGCCGTACAAGGGCGAAGACGGTCATCCCGATCTGTGGGGATTTGGTGATGGCAAGAGGGCGTTCTTCTGGATCAAACAAGGGAAGCCTGATCCAGCGGCCCTTCACTGGGGCTTTATGGCCGAAGATGAGGATAAGGTCGATGAATTCTACAAGGCTGCAATGTCCGCAGGCGCCAGAGACAATATTTCACCCCGCGCACGACTGGAATACTATCCGGGATACTACGCTGCCGATATCTTTGACCCGGACGGGTATTCGTTCGAGGTCGTCCATAAAAGCTAGTGATGGAACCACAGATCATCACCTGCCCGAAGTGCGAATGGTCCGGTCCAATCAATCCATTCGCCTAAGACGTCTGCAACTACCTCGAAGCTGTTACCTGCCTTTTCGAGCTTCTGGTTGACCGATGTGGTGAACCACTTCATTCAGTTGTCATGACGTTTGCGTAGAAATTCAGAGGTTAAATCTGTCTTAGAAGGAGTCTGAACATGGCTACCACCGCACATGCCATTCTTGTACCGCCGTTTACACGTGAAACTGCCATCCGTAAGGTGCGCGGCGCGGAAGATGGCTGGAACTCGCGAGATCCAGAACGTGTCTCGCTCGCCTATTCCATCGATAGCAAATGGCGTAATCGCTCGGAATTCGTGGCAGGCCGCGAGGAGATCGTTAGATTTCTCAGCGGCAAATGGTCAAAGGAACTCGACTATCGCCTCATCAAGGAACTGTGGGCTTTCGACGGCACCAGAATAGCCGTCCGCTTTGCATATGAGTCGCATGATGCAACAGGCCAATGGCATCGCTCCTACGGAAATGAAAATTGGGAGTTCGGAGAAGATGGGCTGATGCATCATCGTCACGCTTCCATAAATGATCTGCCCATCAAGGAGAGCGAGCGCCTCTTCCACTGGCCTCTCGGACGTCGGCCTGACGATCATCCCGGACTGAGTGACTTGGGCCTGTAGTTCTGTCAACGTGTGGCGGGTCGTTTGCGCATCGCCAAAGTGACCCGCCAAGGACATTCAGTGAACTGAACCAATCCAGAAGTCAATAACGAGGGTTGCGTTTATCGATTCGATCCAAACCAGTGAACACGTGGCATGATTCTTAATCATGCCTTTCCCCCCGTCTCGGCCTGTTCAAACAGCTATTTTCTGAAGGGATTTCTTTCCCAGCGCACGCTTCCGGTTCTTGGCTCCCCAGGCGCAAAGAGGAGCCATTGATTTACCCAGCGCCTTTCCAAATGGCGTGATGGAATACTCCACTTTAGGTGGAACCTGCTGGTAATCCTTCCGCACCAATAAGTTGCTCTCCTGCATTTGCCGGAGATCCTGGATCAACATTTTCTCGCTTATGCCTGGCAGCAGCCGCCGAAGTTCGCCGAACCGTCGAGATCCGTGGCATAAATGAAAGAGGATAAGCATCTTCCACTTTCCTCCAATCAGACCCAGTACCACATCCAATCCGCAATCCGACATTGACAGAACCTCCCAACGATTTTGTTGATACTTACCTAAAAGTAGGTACTGGTCGATTGTAAAGCAATGATCTAGCCTTGAATCAAGTAATTGCAGAAGGAAGCGGGTAGCAGAGATCCTCTTCTACGAAGAGCTCGCGGAATCCTCCGCCATGCTCACAAGGCGAAAGCATCAGGCTCGCAAGCGGCGGTCCTGAGCTGGTGCTTCATGGAATACGAAAGGTCAGAAATATGGGAAGGCTCACAGGAAAGATTGCCGTGATCACTGGCGGCAATAGTGGTATCGGCTTGGCGACGGCGAAGCGGTTTGTATCCGAGGGTGCATACGTTTTCATCACGGGTCGGCGTCAGGACGAGTTGGATAAGGCGGTAGCGACCCTAGGCTCCGGGGTTACGGGAGTTCAGGGCGACGTATCCAACCTGGACGATCTAGACCGGCTGTTCGCAACAGTGCAGGCAGAGAAGGGGCATGTGGACGTACTGTTCGCCAACGCAGGGATTGGTGGGATGAGTCCTTTGGGCTCCATTCCCGAGGACCAGTTCGACAAGGTTTTCGCCGTGAATGTCAAAGGAACCCTGTTTACCGTGCAAAAGGCGCTTCCGCTAATGCGGACTGGCGGCTCCATCATACTCACGGGATCGACGACAGGTTCGATGGGATCGCCCGCCTTCAGCGTGTACAGCGCAACCAAGGCCGCCATCCGAAATTTTGCACGATGCTGGGCGCTGGACCTCAAGGGGACAGGCATCCGGGTCAATGTGCTCTCGCCGGGAGCTACAACGACGCCTGGTCTTCTCAATGGACTGGCGAGGACGGGAAGGCAAGAGGCTCTTCTCGCTGGCCTTGCCAGTCAGGCACCTCTTGAACGTCTTGGTAACCCGGACGAAACGGCTGCAGTAGCCTTGTTCCTCGCCTCCGATGACAGCAGCTACATGACCGGAAGCGAAGTATTCGTCGATGGCGGTATGGCGCAGGTCTGATTCAGTCTGAGAGGGGCTGCGCCAAGGAATCTCCTCTCAAAATAGCTAATCGGTGAGGGAGGTTGCAGATGATTTCATTTGCAAACGATCCAAATGAGCTGAACACGGTGATCCGGCTCTGGCCTGACGGGCCACCCAGCAGCCTGCCCGACGTTGGGCCGGAAATCGCCTTCGGGAGCCCGGCTGTCTTCGGTCCCGAGACGGTCATGCTGCGCAATGTTTCGGAGCCGAGCTTGACCGTATTCGCGCCCGACCCGGCCAAAGCCAATGGCACCGGCATCATCGTCTGCCCCGGCCGCGTCTGGCGGTTTCTGGCCTGGGAGCGTTGTTCAGGGTGGTCGAGGGCCTCTATGCTGACTGGTCCAGCGCCGATCGCCCGGCAGAGCTGCACATCTTCACCCGCGGCGGCCACGGCTTTGGTGTCGGCGAGCGCGGGCTGCCCGTGGACCGCTGGACCGATATGCTAGGAGACTGGCTGGCGGATCAGGGGTTCGCCTAAGTCCTCGACAGCTCGGGTTCCATTATGATCAATAAGTGCAGTTGGTGACCCTATCCAGGAGCAGCCGATGTCAACTCAGACTAAACAGATTCCGGAGGAGAGGCCATCTGCCTCGTTAGAGGCTAGTCAGGGCAGCTTGGCAGATAGTCCATTGAAGACGTCGGAGGATCAACTGTGGGCAATCATCGACACGATTCCGGCGCTGGCCTGGTCAGCCCGTCCCGATGGTTCAGCTGAATACTTCAACCGGCGCTGGCTGGACTACACCGGGCTCTGTATTGAGGAGACACGTAACTGGGGATGGACCGACGTGGTTCACCCAGAGGATCTGAGCGGCCTCACCGACTACTGGCGATCGATTCTGGATTCCGGGGAGACCGGTGAAATTGAAGCACGCCTGCGCCGGTATGACGGAGAATATCGATCGTTCTTGTTCCGTGCGGCTCCGTCGTTTGACAACGAGGGAAGGGTTGTCAAATGGTTCGGCACGAACATCGACGTCGAAGACCGAAAACGCGCGGAATACTTGCTCGCCGGAGAGAATCTCGTTCTGGAAATGACCGCCAAGGGCAGTTCGCTGGAATCCATTCTCGAAGCCCTCTGCCGAGTTGTAGAACAGTCCGCCAGCGGATGCTGCTGCAGCATCCTGTTGATTGATCCCAGTGGCTCGAAGATCCAACAGGCTATTGCTCCGAGCCTTCCATCCAGCTATCGTGACCGGTTTCCAGGCACCCCGGTGGATCGTGAAGGAGGACCCTGCACTCAGGCGGCGCGCCGCAAGACACAAGTGGTTGTATCGGACGTGGCTGCGGACAGGCAATGGGACGCGTATGGATGGCGCGTGGCCACGTTGGCGCACGGTCTAAAGGCGTGCTGGTCGACCCCGATAATGGCCTCAAATGACCTTGTGTTGGGCACCTTCGCGATCTATTGGCGCGAGCCGCACTTCCCAACCGAGCAGGACAAAAAAAACATCCAGCAGGTGACGCATCTCGCGGCGATTGTGATTGAGCGGAAGCGCAATGAGGAGGCGCTAACTAGGGCTCTTGACGAAGCAGCCAAATCCGAAGCTGAACTTCGAATCATAGTGGATGCAATACCGCAGCTCATCGTCGTGATTAACACCGATGGAAATCTTCAGTACGCGAATCAGGCGTTACTGGAGTACACGGGGCTGACGAGGGAAGTAGTCGGATCGGAAAAGTTTCGTGAGGCTTTTCATCCGGAGGATTCCCAGAGATTGCGCGACGAGCGCGATGCGGCGATCTCGCGAGGGGTTCCATTCGAGTTCGAACGACGAGTGCGCCGCAGGGATGGTCAGTATCGCTGGTTCCTGGTTCAATACAAGCCGCTGTTGGATCAACAAGGAGAGGTGATCCACTGGTATGCGACCGGTACCGATATCGACGATCGCAAACGAGCGGAGGAGAAATTACGGCGGAGTGAATGGAATCTGCTAGAGGCCCAGAGACTGGGCCACACCGGCAGTTGGAGCGTGGATATTGCGTCTGGAATTGCGACCGCCTCGCCTGAAATGCTTCGATTAGTTGGCTTCAAACCGGGCGAAGACTGTTCGAGGAATGACTATCTTATTAGCAAAATGCATCCGGAAGATCGGGAGCGTGTCCGGGAACTGTTTATAAAATCTGTAAGCGAGCGAGTCGATTTTGAAGACCACCACCGCATATTGGGTGACGATGGAGCTATCAGGTACATGCATTCCATCGGCCACCCGGTCTTGAACGAAGCAGGCAACCTCATTGAATTTGTGGGTGCTGTTCTCGATACCACGGAGCAGACGCAGGCCAGGATCGCATTGGAGAATGCTCTTGCGGAGGTCAAGCTTTTAAGAGACAAGCTCTATAGGGAAAATCTGGCGCTTCGGGATGAAGTGGATCGCGTCTCCATGTTCGAAGAGATCCTGGGGACATCACAGGTTTTGCAAGCGGTCGTGTCTCGGGTGGTCAAGGTTGCCCCTACTGATTCCAGCGTGCTGATCACTGGCGAGACTGGTACGGGCAAGGAGCTAATTGCGCGCGCTATTCACAAGCGATCCGCGCGTTCGCGACGGGCCTTCGTCAGCGTCAACTGCGCAGCTCTGGCGCCTTCACTGATTTCCTCGGAACTATTCGGTCACGAAAAGGGAGCGTTCACAGGGGCGACCCAGCGCAAGCTGGGCCGTTTTGAGCTGGCAAACGGCGGAACGATTTTTCTCGACGAAGTCGGTGAGCTGCCAGCTGATATTCAGGTTGCGCTTCTCCGAGTACTGCAAGAGCGGGAATTCGAGCGAGTCGGAGGAACGCAATCGATCCAGGTCGACGTCCGTGTGGTCGCGGCCACGAACCGCGATTTGGAAGCCGCGATAGCAAATGGGACGTTCCGCGAGGATCTGTTTTATCGGCTCAACGTTTTTCCAATCCAAATGCCGCCCCTGCGTGAGCGGAGGGACGATATTCTGACGTTGCTTGAATACTTCGTCCAGCGCTTTGGCCGAAAGCTAGGTAAGACCTTCTCGAAGATCGACAAGCGCACTGTCGAATTGTTTCGATCGTATGATTGGCCAGGCAATGTCCGCGAGTTGCAGAACGTCGTCGAGAGATCGGTGATCGTAAGTCCTGATGACGTGTTTTGTGTTGATGAAGCCTGGCTGTCTACAGGCGCAGCGAAGACACGGTTGGCGCAATGCATACCTGAGCCTACAAACGGCGACTCTGGTCGCGAGCGGCAGATCATTGAAGCGGCACTCGCCAAAAGTGGAGGCCGGGTTTACGGTCCTAGGGGAGCTGCGGTTAAGCTTCAAATCCCACCCTCAACCCTTGATTCCAAGATCAAGAAACTGCAAATCAGTAAGAGCCACTTCAAACTCTACTAGAACCGTCTACCCTCGATGGAACCGCGAATTCCGCGAAAATCCCGATAACAAATGTAGGCTACTTCGACGCATTTTCAAGCACCTATGAATGGCAATCTGTTTGCGCTGGTAAATGCGCATTCTGGCCGTAACGGAGGCTCGGCAGGCAGGCGATGCCAATGACCTTCTGGATTGAACGGCTCCTCAGCGAGGAGAATGTCGCAGCGGTGATCGATAAGGTGGCGTACACACCTCGGTAAGAGTCCGTTCCGGACGCGTGGAGGCGCAATACGCGAAATAGGTGCGTCCTCGCCGACGTCATGATGCCACAGCTTTGCGATGTCGACCTTGCGATACGGATCAAAGAGAGTACCCTATTCCGAGCATCGAACGTGGGGTGCCTTGGCAGGCACAGGCGAGCAGGGAAGCGGACTCCGAGGATAAAGGACAAAAGGCGACATTGTGGACCAGTCAGCCGAAATTTATGCGTATGCCCGTGCCAGGCCGACGGGCGCGAACAGTTATTGTGGAGGATGGCCGAGGATCATCGGGCACAAGAGCACTGTTTCCTCTTGCCGATCTCAACCTCGCGGCCGCAAATGGCCCTCATACAATAGCCTCTTGAACGCTGTATTAGATAATTGCGGCCATTGTCTTGAGAATCATTTTCACCAAAAGTGAGGAAGAGCCCTAAATTGGCCCGCTTCGCTCACTTATATTGGCCCACCTGTACAACCCGGCCTAAACCCAACATTGCTGTCACAAGCCGCAAAGTAGCTCTCAAGCTGTGAGTTGATCGTAAACGAGCAGCATCTGGGTTCCGGGCAGACTGTGGGCCGAAACGGGGCGGATCGATGGGCAGGCGCGAATGCAGATCGAGACAGAAGCGGCCGTAAGGATTGGCGTGGCCGTAGACAAGCGGGGTGATGCCCGGAGGTCCTGAGCGTTGAAGCGCCCAGCCCACGCAGGTTCGGTCAGGACCTGCTGAATCATAAGGGTGTTGATGCAGACGAGCGAGAGCTGGATCATGCGCCTCAATTTCCAGAATCATTCATAGCTGACCGTCATCCGAGCAATTGGTCGACACCGGATCAAACATTGCTCAAGTCGTCCACTCGTAGATAGAGCCTCGATATTTCCGCGAATTCCACGAGAACCCCGATTAGAGGTCAGCTAACCTCGACCGTCTTTTCAAGCACTTACAAATGGTATTCGACTTGCATTGGTAATCGCATCCTGGCCGTAACTTACGCCTCGGCGCGGAGCGATGCCAATAACCTTCAAGATCGAACGGTTCGTCAGCGAGGAGGATGCCATCGTGTTGCGCGTGTGGATGTCTCGAGATGGAATGTGTCAACACCATCGAGGAACTGGTCGAAGCGGAACGCGCACATCTCGTTCTCGAACTTTCAGATGTGACGCTTGCTGATGGCGACGCAGCCGCGTTTATTGCAGCTTACGAGTTCGACGGTATCGAACTCAGGAACTCCCCGCCTTTCTTCGTGGGTGCGCCTCCAAAGAACAGAGCCCGCCTTATGCGGTAAGTTTGCCGACGCCTGTGCCGATCGACTACTCGATAACCGATTGAATGGTCAAGCCGTGCAAAACGAGGAGGGAAGATGCCAAGTGAAATGACCGATATCGTCGTGGTCGACGACAACCAAGTCCTGCTGAACGTGATTTCGGAGATATTCAAAGAGTGTGGCTATACCGTCCGCACAGCCACCGGTGGTTTCGCCGCCTTGGCACAGATTCGGATAAGGATCCCGCACGTTCTTCTTTCGGACCTTAACATGCCAGGAATGTCCGGATTCGAACTGCTATCAGTCGTCCGGCGACGGTTTCCGGAGATTGTGGCCATCGCAATGAGCGGGGCCGATCCAGGCGCAAATGTCCTACCGGGGATCGCGGCCGACGCGTTCTATGCCAAGGGCACAACTAACGTCGCACAGTTGGTTGAGATTGTGAGGGCGATAGAGAACAGGCGTGATGTATATGCGGCTCGCGCCGCCGCGCCAATCTGGGTACAGGGAATGCCAATAGACCGTTCGGACACCTCGACCGAGCTTGTTTCCTGTCCAGAGTGTCTCAGGGCATTTCCCCATACTCTCCCTGGCAACGGTCCCTTTCAGGATGAGAGGTGTTGTCCACATTGTTTCGAACCAGTACAGCTGGCAATCGTCCGGCAATCGCGTGAGCCGGATAAAACTCTCTTTCCGACATCGGAATTGGCGAAGCAAGCGAGCGAATCCGCAGCGAGAGTCAGACGATTCTCAGGCGAGCCGACCGGGAGGACGTATCAGCCATGATCAATATCCTGGTTAGCGTGGTTGTATTCGCCGGCGTGAAGCGGGCCTTCCTGCGGATGTTTACATCCGAGTACAAACGAAATACTCAGATCTCGAAACAGAGGATTCGTGATGGAGACCCTTATCTAATGGAAAGACCTGATGGACGACTTCTGGCCTCATCATCACTCTTGGGAAATCGAATACCCGGTTCTACCGACCTCGCATGAATCGATCTATCGAAAATCAGCTCGTGCACTGATAACTCCTCAATGAAGGGATCAATAGACCTTGAGAATAGCGACCGAACATTGGAGCGTACTATTTCGCGAGCGTCGGTCATGTTTCCTGCTAGCTGCGCGGATGTTGGTAGGAGATAAATGCTCCCCCGAGGCCGTGCTGAGTCGGACTCTGGTGAGTGTAGAAGGGGCAACCGTCGCAAATGGATTCGAGTTTCCGTATGCGATTCGTTCTCTGGTGATAGAGGCGCTCGCGGTTGCACGCGACGCGCCCATGCAACCGGAGCCTTCAGAACAGTTCCGTACAGACCGATCCATAGAAGCGAGAATTGAAGGGCTTCCTAGACAGGAGTGCGTGGTGTTGTTTTTGAGGGAGGTGCTCGAGTTTTCGAGAAGAGAAACGTCTCTACTACTCAAGATGAGTGATGAAAATGTCGACCGACTCCTTACCCTTGCGTGGAAACGACTGGGCGATTTGGAGCCGTACTGCCTTGTCCCACTGAAAAGCAGATACAGCGCGCACAGGGAGCTCGCCGATGGCGACCGCCTCATGACCTGATGATACAAAGATTATGCTGGTTCTGCCGGATGCGATACACGCTACCGCATGCAAGTTCGCTACCACAACGTTGTGTAATGAATCCAGCATCCGTAACGCACGCGCACAATTTGCTCTCGATTCACACGGTATCGCCGTACAGACTGTTTCTGGCCTGTATATCGAGTGCGTGGGTACCGGGAAACACTTCGACGTATTCGATACGCGGTGAGAACGTGCACGCGATAGTGGAGAGTCGTAAGTGCTGGCTGCAACGTTATACCGCCACCGGCTGCAACGTTATGCCGCCACTAGCGACGAAGCGGATGGGCGGAGGATCATGGGCGCAAGAGCACTGTTTCCTCTTGCCGATTTCAACCTCGCGGCCGCAAATGGCCTCATACAATAGCCTCTTGAACGCTGTATGGGATAATTGCGGCCATTGTCTTGAGAATCTCTTGGGACAATTCGGGATCGGGCACGCTGCGTGCCAGAATCATGCCGCCGATCAATTCCGCAAACACAACAATAGCCTTCCTCCGCCGTGCTGCCTTAGTACGGCCGGGCACAACTCGGGACAATATGTCGAGAAACTGTAGTTGTACTTCCATTACTGCTTGCTTGACCAACACCGGCTGACGCCCAAGTTCGCCGCCGAGAGCCGCAAACAGGCAGCCGGCCTCCGGATGCTCCTGGTGCCGGGTGGACAAATAGTCCTTTGCCAGGGCTGCAAGTGGGTCTCCAGACGCCTCATCGATGACCGTTGCCCACTTCGCTGAAGTGCTCCTCATGGCCCGCTGTGAGGCTAAGCTCACCAACTCTTCCTTGGATGTGAAGTGCCCGTAAAACCCTCCATGGGTCAGGCCTACTCCCTTCATCAGCTCGGCGACACTGATGCCGTCGAATCCCTTCTCCCGAAATCGCTTCGCAGCGGCCTCGATGATCTGCTCCCGGTGCTCCGCCATCTTCTGTTTGCTTACTTTCATCGCATGTTCCTCCTCGCAATCGACTATTTAGATGATACACGTCATGATTATGAATCGCAATCATGATGTCCATCATCTTTATGTTCGTGATTACCTCTACTCCTTTCGAGTGGCGGTTCAAGGAGGCTCTTTATGGGAAGACCCAAGGCAGGGCGGATTACATTGGTTGCACTTTTTTCCCTGCTGCTGGCGGCCGCGGCCACAGCGCAGTCGGTTGACAGCAGTGGGCCGTTGCCCTCGTTCGGTTCAGTCGCAACGCCGCGCCCCATCAATCCGGCGGCGAATACGACCAACCCAAGCGCACGGGCGACGCAGACCCTCAATCCTTATCTGGGAAGCACCCCGGACGACAAGGTCGTTGACGGGGAGATCAGGCTGAGTCTGAGCGATGCCGTCTCCCGAGGACTTCGCTTCAATCTTGGCCTGATTGATAGCGAGCAGGCGGACGCAGGCGTCAGAGCCGCAAGAGAACATGCTTTTTCCGAACTTCTGCCACAGATTTCGGCTCGTGCGCAGCAGAGTTATCAACAACTCAGTTACCGGGAGTTGAACATCAAGCTGCCCGTCCAGGCTGGATTTCAGCTTCCCCCCACAAGCGGCAACTTCGGCTACTCGGAAGCCCAAATCACTGCGCAGTCTCCGGTCGTGAACCTAAGCCTGCGGGACAAATACAAACAGCAGAAGGCGCTTGAGGCCTCCTCGCTTCTTAGCACTAAGGATGCTCGCGACATCGTGGTGTATGCCGTCGGCGCAGCCTATTTCCAGGTTGTGGCGAGTCAGGCGCGGTTGGACACGACGAAGGCAGCGCTGGCCTCGGCACAGGAGTTGAACGCACAGGTAGAGGACCAATACAAGTCGGAGGTGTCCCCGGAGATCGACTCGCTCCGCGCCAAAGTTGAGCTGAGTACAGCCGAGCAGCGAGTCGTTGACGCGACCAATGATCTCGAAAAGGACAAGCTCACGCTGGATCGGGTGACCGGAATCTCCCTACAGCAACGATGGGCGCCGAGCAGCGACTACGGATACATTCCGCTGCTCGATCTCAAGAGCGAAGAGAGCCAAGCGTCCGAGACACGATACGACATTGCGAGCATGAAGCAGGCAGTCACCGCCGCCGAGCTTGGCGTCAAGGCCGCGCGAGCAGAGCGTTTGCCTGAAGTGTCGCTAGTCGCCGGTTATGGTGGAGGCGGGGTCAACCCCGCGAACTACAACCAGGTCTACGGCGTACAGGGCACCGTGTCCGTTCCCATCTTCACCAGCGGACGCATCCGTTCGGACGTCCATGCGGCAGACGCTGCGCTGGTGCAGCGCCGCGCCGAATATCGCGATCTCGCAGGACGGGTCGACTATGACGTTCGGGTTGCTCACCTGGACGCTCAGGCCTCGGAATCGGCAGTCAAAGTCGCGGCAGGGAACCGGACGCTGTCTGAGAAGGCGCTTACGCAGTCCGAGGACCGTTACAACAATGGGGTCACCAATTATCTCGAAGTCTTGCAGGCGCAGGAGGCCATGGTGGCCGCGAACGAGAATTACATCGCCAGCCTCTTCTCGTTCAATGTGGCGAAGATTGCGCTTGCCAGGGCGCTGGGCTCATCTGAGAGCCGTCTCACGACGTTTTTTAGCGAGCGATAAAGACAGACACAAAATAATACGAGCAACCAAGGAGGCCGATATGGCTACAGTAGCGATCGTTGAAGAGAACAAAGACAGTTTCTCTCCAGAAACTCAAGACAAAACTCCAACACGGACCACCGCTTTGAAGCGGTTACTGATTCTTGTGCTGGTCGCCGTAGGCCTGGTGGGAGGTCTTGCGTACTGGTTGCATGCGCGCCACTACGAATTCACGGATGACGCACAGATTGACGGACACTTCGCACAACTCAGCACGCGCATCACGGGCACGGTCACTTACGTCAATCCGCTGGTCGAAAACGACCGACATGTTCCGGCTGGTACTTTACTGTTGGAACTGGACCCCAGAGACTACGAGGCCGCGCTCGAACACGCGAAAGCGAACCTGGAGACGAAGGAAGCTGAGGTGCATGCGGCCCAACTGCAGATACCGATTACGGATACTGCGGCGTACAGCCAGTTGCGTCTGGCCAACGCGGCCCGGCAAGAATCCGTTGCTAACGTGGCCTCCGCTGAAGCCGATATGACAGCCGCACAGCACAGGGTCCAGCAGGACCAAGCTGTTGCGGACCGTGCGGAACGCGATCGTGTGCGCTACGAAGCTCTTGTCGAAAAGCGGGAGATTTCCCGGTCCTACTACGATGCACGAGCGACCGAAGCTGTCGCGACGGAACAGACCCTCGAGTCCGATCGTGCAGCGGTCGCAGCAGCGAAGCAGAAGGTCTCTCAGGCACAAAGCCTGGTCGCACAACGCGATGCACAGGTATCCAGCGCAAGCACGGCTCCACAGCGGTCCTCCGATGTGCGGGCCCAATTTGAGTCGGCACAAGGAGAACTGGACCAGGCACGGGCGGATGTCCACACCGCCGAACTGAACCTGAGTTACACGAAAGTCTACGCTCCCGTCGGTGGCGTGGTCGGTCACAAGACGGTCGAGTTAGGCCATCGCGTTCAATCTGGTCAAACGCTTTTGACGGTGGTACCAGTGGATGATATCTGGATCACGGCGAACTTCAAGGAGACACAACTGCGTCGCATGCGCCCCGGCGAACCCGTCACGCTCCATGTAGACACATTTGGGCGTGACTATAGAGGAACGGTGGAGGATATGGCAGGCGCAGCTGGGCCTCTCTTCAGTCTCTTTCCCCCTGAAAATGCAAGCGGAAACTACGTAAAGATCGTGCAGCGATTCCCCGTCCGGATTCATATCGACCACGATCAAGATCCTCAACATGATCTTCGTCCCGGCATGTCGGTGGAAGCAACGGTTCGTGTGCGCTAGGAGGAGGAGTGTATGACTCATCAGACATCATCAACGGCTTCCACTTCCATGCTGCAATCCCCAGCCCGCGCGATCAATCCGTGGTTTATCGCCGTGACCGTGACCATCGCCGCGTTTATGGAGCTGCTCGACACGTCGATCGCCAATGTGGCACTGCCTTACATCGGCGGCGGGCTGGGACGCAGTTACGATGAAGTGACCTGGATCCTCACGACTTATCTTGTAGCGAATGCAGTTGTGCTGCCCATGACCGCCTGGTTGAGCCGGCTGCTGGGACGGAAGACCTATTACCTACTCTGCGTCATCCTGTTTACGATTTCCTCGTTCTTCTGTGGCATTGCCCCATCGCTTGGTTTCATGCTCATCTGGCGCATCGTGCAAGGCATCGGAGGAGGCGGTCTGGCGCCGGTTGCACAGGCTATCCTGGTTGATACATTTCCTCCGGCGAAACGCGCGGCCGCGTTTGCACTATTCACCGTCGTTATCGTGACCGCACCGGCGATTGGCCCCGTGCTCGGTGGATGGATCACCGATAACTACACCTGGCGCTGGATCTTCTTCATCAATGTCCCAGTTGGATTTCTCTCGCTCTATCTCTCGAACAAGCTGATCCGTGATCCTGAAGCCTTTACGGAAGAACGCCTCGCTGCGAAAGCCGCGGGCCGCATGTCCGTTGACACGATTGGAATCGTCCTCATCACATTGGCCTCTGGTGCACTTGAAGTCTCGCTCGATCGGGGCCAGATCGATGACTGGTTCGGAAGCGGTTTCATTATTACGATGATTCTCGTTGCGGTGTTTGGCTGGGTGGGCACCATCCTGTGGGAACTATACGTCAAGGAGCCGATCATTGACTTCCGGTTGCTTACCAATCGCAACTTCGCGATCGCGAGCGTTCTCTTCTTTGTCTTTGGTATCGGACTCTTTGGCACCACAACCTTAATTCCACAGATGCTTCAGTCGCTCTATGGTTATCGGGCCATCGATGCTGGTTTGATCCTCGGGCCTGGAGCCCTGGTCATCACTTGCCTGGCGCCGGTTTCGGCACAGCTTCTGCAGCGTAACCTCGTCTCAGCAAAGACACTCGTCTTCATGAGCCTGTCCTTCATCGCGGCCGCAATGTTCGTGTATAGCAACATGAACCTCGATACGAACGGAGCTCACTACGCATGGACACGAGCCTTGCAGGGAGTTGGTTACGGCTTGTTCCTCGTGCCGGTCAACATGATCGCCTATTCGCAGTTGCGGCCGGACCAGAACAACAAGGCCTCAAGCCTTACGAACCTCTTCCGCAATTGGGGTGGAACCTTCGGAATCGCTTTTGTCACTACAGCTGCGGAACGAAGAGCCAATCTCCATCAATTGAATCTTGGATCACACCTTGGCAGTAGTTCGCAGAGCGTGCAACAGAGTACACAGGGTATGGTGAACCACCTGATGCAATACGGCTTTACCAGCGCCGATGCGGGACCGGCGACACTGGGAGTTCTTTATCAGCAACTCCTGCACCAAAGTGCGTTTCTCGCGTTCATGGATTGTTTCAGAGTAATCGGCTGGCTGACCCTCGCCATGATTCCCCTCGTCATTCTCATTCGCAAGTTCAAGGGAGGCCAGGCTCCGGCCGGGGGCCATTAATGATGAGCCCTAAGAGAGAAAACCTAGCTTATCCTCGGCGCGGCCCTTTGCCTGCGCCGCTCCTATCGACACTCATCAAGCGTCGCGTCTTATTGCAAATGATCGCTCAGACGCCTGGCAACGAACTCTCGTCAGTGAGAGAACCTTGTGATTGGAAAGAACAAAATGGTGAAACTCGGCAATTCGACCCAATTCTCGAACAAGCTCTCAGGAATGGTGACCTATGACAATGGCTCGCATTGAGAAGATTCTCTTCCCGGTAAATTTCTCCCCCTCATGCATAGCCATGGCTCCATATGTGCGGCGGGCAGCAACGCTCTTCAACGCAGTCGTGTCGTTGGTTCATGTAGTGGACCCTGCGGAACTCGACCTTTTCGAACAGTATGAGCTTTACGTGAGACCGGTTGCAGACATCCTCGAAGACCACAGGGTCGTTCGAAGGGAAAGGTTCGATGCCTTTCTAACTTCGGAGTTCCCACTTGCCGATTCGCCTCGAGTTCTGCTCTCAGGAGATCCAGCTTCACAGATTTCCGAACTCGCAAAGAATGACAGTTTCGATCTCATCATTATGCCGACTCACGCCGGCCGCTTTCGGCAGGCATTGCTCGGTTCCACTACGGCGAGAGTTATCAACGATGCTCCATGTCCGGTGCTCACGAGCAGACATGCAGAAACAATCGCGCCTCGACCTTTGACGCATAGGCAGTGGATATGCGCTCTTGATCTGACGCCATATGCCGACATCGTACTCCGCACAGGTAAGGCAATGTCAGAACAAGCTCGCGCAGAACTTTCACTCGTCCACGTGGTAAATTCTGGAAAGCGCGGTAGGCTCGCTTCACCGAATATGGACGAGAACCTTCATCTCGAGGAGGTCCGCCGAGCTTCCGGCATGCTGGAGGCGCTCACGCATCGACATGGCGTACCCGCTTCTGCCCTAATCGCTATCGGGTCTCCGAAGGACACCATCCTTGACTTTGTCGATCACACGGAGGCCGATGTCCTGATCATCGGTCGAAGTTCCCCAACTGGGTCGGCTGGCCGCTTGACGGACCTAACGTATGCAATTGTGAGGGATTCTCCCTTTTCCGTTCTGAGCGTATAGGGAATCGAGGTTGTCTTTGCGGAGGCGGTGTGCAGGGCCAGAATCCATATTGACAGAAGAAACTCGTGTGCCGCTTTGCGGCACACGAGTCTTCGCTCATTCATATTCTCCGTAAGAGCCGCTTCAAACACTACTTGAGCTGTCTGCCCTAGATGGAACCACGAATTCCGCGAATTCCGCGAAAACCACACTACATAAATCAGCCTGTCCCATTGTCTTTTCAAACACTTACAAATGGCAGTCGTTTTGCATTGTCAAACACGCATCTTGGCCGTAACTCAGACTCGGCGGGGAGGCGCTGCCAATGAGCTTCAGGATCGAACGGCTCGTCAGCGAGGAGAATGCCATTGTGTTCATTGTGTGTGGACGATTGGATAGCGAATGTTTGAACACGCTCAAGGAACTGATCGAAGCGGAAGACGCCAAGATCGTACTCGAACTTTCAGAGGTGACGCTTGCTGGTAGCGAGGCTGCCACGGCTCTTGCAGGTGCTGACTTCAAGGGTATCGAACTCAGGAATTGCCCCGCTTTTCTTCGTGGGTGGATTGACACAGAACAAGAACGCATTACACCGTAGTAATTTGCCGAGGCTGTGCATACATCGGACTGTGCACAATACGCGAAATGGGTGGGAACGTCGCACGTAACGAGCAGATGAGACGTTGCGCATATGAAATCTATCTCGAAACCAAAATATGGATGTGACTACTTGTCGCCAAATTGTCCTCGCCGCCCGACGAAAGGGAAAACCCCAATTGACCGACTCATCATTCTGATAACCGGTGAAATAGGACTTTTATGCAAACCAGTTACTCCCCATCTCTCAGGCCTTTGACGCTCGCAGAAATCCGGACGCTTGCTCTCGCGTCCCTTGGTGGGGCCCTGGAGTTTTATGATTTCGTCATCTTCGTTTTCTTCACCGCTGTGATCGGCAAGCTGTTTTTCTCTGCGAGTCTTCCAGAGTGGATGCGGGAAATTCAAACCTTTGGCATCTTTGCCGCAGGTTATCTGGCACGCCCTTTGGGCGGCGTTGTGATGGCACATTTCGGCGACATACACGGCCGCAAACGCATGTTTACATTGAGCATTCTGCTGATGGCAATTCCTACCTTACTGATCGGGTGTTTGCCAACCTATCATGCGGCAGGAGTGGTAGCACCCTTGCTTCTACTTGCGATGCGGCTATTGCAAGGAGTCGCAATCGGCGGCGAAGCGGCTGGAGGTTGGGTGTTTGTCGCCGAGCACGCACGACCGCAGCGGGTCGGACTTGCCATTGGACTGCTCACCTGTGGTTTGAGCTTAGGAATACTGCTGGGTTCTTTGGTAGCAGTCTGCCTCAATGCCAAGTTTAGTCAGGCAGAGATAGCAAGTGGTCTTTGGCGAATTCCATTTCTGCTTGGAGGTATCTTTGGCTTTATTGCGATGTTCCTGCGGCGTTGGCTCAACGAGACGCCTGTCTTTGAAGAGATGCGACGGCGGGCGGCACTATCTCGTGAACTGCCTCTACGTGTTGTCTTAGAAAGCCACGGACGAGCTGTAGCTACCTCCGTGATCAGCACCTGGATGCTGACAGCAGCCATCGTAGTCGTAATTTTAATGACACCGTTGCTGTTGCAGAAACTCTTCGGGCTTGCGCCTCGTGAGATCCAGATGGCAAACCTCGTCGGTGCAGCAGCGCTTTGCCTCTCGACAGTAGCGATAGGAGCCGCAACAGACCGGTTTGGCATTCGACGCGTCTCCATCCCAATCCTGCTGCTGCTGATTGCTGCGACTTACGGACTCTATTTCGGCGCTGAACATACACCCTCGGCACTACTCCCGCTTTACGCGCTCGCAGGATTCGGCGCAGGCGGTGTGGTTCTGACTCCCATTCTTATGATTCGTGCGTTTCCACCGCAGGTGCGCTTTACGGGAGTCTCATTCTCCTACAACATTGCTTACGCGGTCTTCGGCGGTTTGACTCCGTTAGTCGTTTCGTGGCTCGCTCGCACCGACCGGTTCAGCCCGGCACACTACATCGCAGTTGTAACAATGCTAGGTCTTGCGGCTACGTTTATGACCCCGACAGCACACCTTCGGAACGACGGGAAAGATAGCCTCGTGGCGAGGCTCTCATGAGACGGAGCTACGGCGACGCATTGGACCCAACGGCTGTCCGATGTGAGCAAATCGCCGACCAGGTTCCTGAAGTGCGGTATCAACCCAAGAAAGCAAACCGGCGCCGATCCTTGGAGCGTCTTCACAGTCGAAAGGAGATTCAATGCATACCTCACAAAAAGGACTTTTCAACCCAGTTATCAAAACAACGGGCGAACCCATGTTTACGGTGGTAGGAGTTTTGCTGCAGTTTGTATCGACACCTGACCAGAACGGCGGAGATCTGGGCGTGATGCGCGCCGGATTACCGCCACGAGCTGTCATCCCACTGCACAGACACAACGACACGGAAATATTCTACGTGCTTGAAGGAGCGATGGAGGTCTATCAAGACGACGGAATATCTTCAGGATGGCAGACAGCTAGCGCCGGTGAAGTCGTAACGATCGCGGGAGGGGTCAAACATGCTCTTCGTAACCCAGACTCAACGCTGGTGTGGATGGTTTCGGTGAGTGAACGACAACTCTACTGCTTCTTCCGAGAGTTGGCGGAGCCTCTTGATCCTAACGCACCGCCGCCAGCCCCGACACCGGAGGCAATGCAGAAGCTTTTTGAAGTGGCTGCGCGTTATGAGTATTGGATTGGCTCACCATCAGAGAACGCAACCATCGGGATAAATCTGGGCTGACATTGTGGGAGTCAACCCAGCCGAAGGATGTTCTTCCTTTGCCGCACCAGCCAATGAACTGCGTAGAGGTGAGAATTGAACTGCGGGCCAACCCGATCCACCGCTAGCTTCCTGCACGTCATCCAAGGCAAGAGGGCAGTACCTTCGGGGCGAAGTGAACACAAATTCAATATGGCGGTGTCGCTCGTATTCGATAGGCGACACGGAGAAAGGCTGAGATCATGGGACCGGACACGCGCGTTCAGGATCTGCTGGGTATTGAACTTCCGATTCTTCTGGCGCCTATGGCGGGAGCCGGTTCGTCCGAATTGGCGATTGCCGTGGCTGAGGCCGGAGGACTTGGCTCTCTTCCTTGCGCGATGGTGAGCACTGGTCAGGTACGAGCCGAGCTGGCTAAAATCCGGCAGAGCACCGCGCGTCCCATTAATCTCAACTTCTTCTGCCACCATTCGCCTGCGGTCGATCTGCAGTGGGAGATGGCCTGGAGAGAGCGTTTGGTGGGCTATTATCTGGAGCTTGGTTTGGATCTTAAGACACCGGTTCAAAGTCCTACCCGCATGCCGTTCGATGGCGCGATGTGCGATCTAGTGGCCGAACTTAGGCCGGAGGTGGTCAGCTTTCACTTTGGTCTTCCGGACAAGGAGCTTCTTGCGCACATCAAGGACGCGGGCGCGAAGATTCTATCTTCCGCAACAACCGTGGACGAGGCGCGATGGCTCGAGGATGCGGGCTGCGACGCGATTATTGCCCAGGGCTATGAAGCGGGCGGCCATCGCGGAATGTTTCTCACGCAGGATTTATCTACGCAGCTAGGCACCTTCGCGCTGGTGCCTCAAGTGGTCGATGCTGTGAAGGTGCCAGTCATCGCGGCCGGGGGCATCGCGGATGCGCGGGGAATTGTAGCGGCGTTCGCCCTCGGCGCGTCAGCGGTTCAAATGGGCACGGCCTATTTGTTTTGCCCGGAATCCACGATTGGGTCGGTACACCGGCAAGCACTGAGGAGCGCAGCGCATCATGAGACTGCTCTGACGAACGTATTCTCAGGTCGTCCGGCGCGAGCAATTGTCAATCGGATTATCCGCGAAGTTGGACCGATGTGCGAACTGGCGCCACCCTTTCCCCTTGCCAGCGCCGCCGTCGCGCCCCTTAGGTTGAAATCAGAGGCGGCAGGATCGGAAGACTTCGTGCAATTGTGGTCAGGTCAATCCGCTCGTCTGGGGAGGGAACTCCCGGCTGGAGAACTTACAAAGCAGCTCGCGATGGAGACTCGCGCAAAACTGAGGTAGTAGCCACCCCTGCCGAAAATCTCTCTTAAGTGTTACCGTCTGCCTCATTCGGCGGCGGCCAGTGGTTGGATGTGCCCAAGTTGGGTCCTTGAGGAGTTACACGTGGAGGTTGAACCGGGATGTCAGTTGTCGAGATTAGTCAATCTATCAATCAGAACTATGTACGATCACGGATCCCTCGAGTTGCAATCGTGGGAACAGGCTTTGTAGGTTCGACGACAGCCTATGCGCTCTTGCTTTCCAAAACGCCAGCGGAAATTGTATTGATTAATAGGGATAAGCGCCGAGCCGACGGTCATGTTCAGGACCTGCGGGATGCCGAGGTGTTTTCCCACACGACAAGAGTCGTTGCCGGCCACTTCGACGATTGTTGCTCGGCAGACGTGATCATCATTACAGTCGGCGTTAGTCAATCGGGACAGAGGTCACGACTAGAGAGTTTGAATGAGACTGCGGCGATATTGAAGAACCTCGTTCTGAAGATCGCGCGCTGCAATCCGCACAGGATATTGCTGATCGCATCGAATCCCGTTGATGTGTTGACCTATGCCGCCTGGAAGTGGTCCGGTCTTCCGCCGAACCGCGTTATCGGTTCGGGCACATCGCTGGATACTTCTCGTTTCCGCAGGCGCCTTGCCGAGCACTATGGGGTGGCTTCGGACAACGTGCACGCATACGTCATCGGAGAACATGGCGAGAGCCAGGTGCCCGTGACTTCGTCGGCCCGGATCGCGGGCATGTCACTGGAAAACTTTTGCAGGGAACTGGGCTTACCCCACGATGAAGATACGCTACGAAAAATCGCCAACGATACGCGCGCCACCGGTCTGGAAATCATCCGCGCAAAAGGAGCGACGTACTACGGCATTGGAACGGCGCTGGCTCGTATCACAGGCGCCATTTTGCGGGATGAACATGCAGTTCTGACCGTGTCTAGCTTAGTGCCGGAGTCGATGGGATTGGGCGAAGTGTCTCTGTCCCTTCCCACTATCATTACTCGCGATGGCGTCGCTCGCGTTGTGTCCATCCCACTTGATGCATCGGAAAGACACGCACTTGAGGCTTCCGCAGAGACGTTGAAACAGTACATTGCCGCGTTGAAGACGTAAGAGGTCTTCCTCACCGGGATCCCCTTTCCACGTCCCCTTAAGGACAGGTACTCGATCTCATCGAAGCGAGATGAGGGCCTCGAAAGGAACAGGGGGCGACTTTGACATCAAGGTATTCTTCGTCTCATGGCCCTACGCCGGCGGATAGTCTTAGGATACGGTACAAACGGAGGCCTCGAATCCCACCGTCAACTCCTGCTTCCAAGATGAAGAGACTGCACACCCGCAGGGGTCTTTCCAGGCTCTGCCAAAGCTGATAACCCCTAAGAGCAACACGAAATCCACGACTTCCGCGGTAACGAATCATTCGCTTCGACCGCATTTTAAAACACTTATGGATGGCATTCGACTTGCTTTAGTAAGTGCGTAGTTTTGTTGAGATCAGGCTCAGGCCCCAAGCATGGATCCGATCTCCCTCCGCAGGCCTGCGTCACGCGTCCGTCGTCCCCTCTTTAGACATTCACGGCCAGGCACTTGCTTCAATCGGGCTCGAGCTAATTGCATAATGCCTCAGTGAGATCAAAGTGAAGGGCATGGGCGGAGTGGCCCATGCCCCCTTTTGAGCGTATGGGAACAGCAATATCGTCACGTTACAAAGCACGCATAAACGCCACCAGATCCTTCTTCTCCTGGTCAGTCAGTTTAGTGCCCAGCACGAGGTTAAAGTACTCCACCGTGTCATCCAGCGTCAGCAGTCGTCCGTCATGCATATACGGCGGCGTGTCCTTGATTCCGCGCAGCGGGAACGTCTTGATCGCGCCGTCGTGGGCCATCATCATGCCGTTCACTAAATGCTGGTTGTAAAAACGCTCTGCATGCAGGTCGTGCATGGTGTTGTCCGTGAAATATGGGCCTGAGTGGCACTCTGCGCATCGGCCTTTGCCGAAGAAGACCTCTTGCCCATGTGACTCGGCGGGGGTCGCCTTCGTGGGATCGAGCTTGCCATCCCATCCCAACTTCGGCGCAGGAGGAAAGTCGAGAATATCCTCGAACTCGGCCATGAAGTGTACCTGACTTCCGCGATCCAGCACATTCACGCCCTTTTTCGCCGCAATCACATGATCGCCATCGAAGTAGGCTGCCCTCTGCTCGAACTCCGTGAAATCCTCTACCGTCTTCAGCGCCCTCTGCGAACCGAAGAGTCGCTGAATATTCACACCACGCAGTGCCGTCGTCTCGATGCGATGACGGAACTCCTGTGGCCGGATATCACCTACCAGGTGGAACGCACCGTTGGTTCCGCCATTCGTATGACAGTCTAAGCACGCGACTCCACGGCTTGATTTCTCTGAGCGCCGATCGATCGTCTCATTGAACTGTTGCTGCGGAAACGGTGTCAGCAACAGCCGCAGGCCCTCAAGCTGCTTTGGGTTCAGAATGCCGCTGAACAACTCGTAGTAGTTGTCCATGGTCACCAACTGGCCCTTCGAGACATCGCCAAGGTCAGGCCGCGTCGTCAGGTACATTGCCGCAGGAAATTCCGCCAGAAACCGCTCCGGAATATCGAAGTCCAGGTCGAAGCGCGTCAGGTCGCGATCCTCTTGCTTCAGCACCTCCTGAATCTCCGACTTAGGAAACACCATACCGCCCTCAGGATGGTTCGCATGAGGCAACGGCAGGAACCCCTTCGGATACGTTCCCTTCTCGCGAATCTGCTCCGGCGTCTCCTTGGACAACTCGGCCCACGTCACACCTTGCGGTAGCTTGACCCGCACCCCTTCCTGCACTGGCTTTGCGCGATCCATCACCACACCGCTCGCTGGATGGTCGCTCAGATCATACCGCTCTTCCAATAGATCAATCTGTCGCTTCATGATCCCAGCTTTGGCAGCGACCATCCGACCATGGACCGTGACGAAACTCTCCTTATCATCCACTGGCGCGTAGCTGTTCTTGACGGGTTGCGTATCCTGGCCTGCGGCAGAAACTACGTTGCCGCCCAGAAAATATGCACCAACGATACCGGCACTCACCAAGCCGGCGGCTTTCACTAACTGCTGCATAGTCCTCATGGTCCCTCACTTCCAGAAATAAGCAGAACAAGCCTGGGAACAGAATAGTTACGAATTGTTTTCATATCGTCTCGTTGTCGATCCAGCCGCGAAGAAAAGGGGGGCAATTTCTGAGTTCGATACCCTTGAGCTCGCAAACTGCAAGAAATGTGGCTGCGTCGCGACCAGCAAGCGTCACCTCGGAGAGGTCAAGTACGATCTTGGCGTCTTCCGTTTCGATCAGTTCCTTGAGCGTGCTCAAACATTCGATATCCACTCGTCCACAGACATGCAACACGATGGCATTCTCCTTGCTGAAGAGCCGTTCGATCTTGAAGGTCATTGGCATTGCTCCCTGCTGAGCCTAAGTTACTGCCGGGACGCGCGTTTCCCAATGCAAGCCAATTGCCGTTCGTAAATGCTTGAAAAAACGTTGAATTAGGCTGATTTCGTTGTCGGGGTTTTCGCGGAATTCGCGGAAATCGTGTTTCCATCTATGGGTAGGCGGCTCTAGGAGAGTTTGAAGTGGCTCTTACGGAAAGGATGAATGAGCGAAGGGTTCTTACGCCACAAAGCTTCACATGCGAGGGCAGCTACACTCTAGACTACTCAGTCTTTGATTCCAGACCACACAAGGTACATGGTTTGCCGCAAGTACATCGCTTGGCTGTTACAGAGATGAACTCAACTCCGCTGCTGCCCTGCGAAGCTGTGGGACAAAGATTGCTTCCGTCTGGTAGACCTTAAGGTCACTGCCATAAGTGCTCGCATTCAGACTTGCCACCACCTTGCCGCTTCGCAAATGAATTGGTACCGCCACGGAGCGGAATCCGAACGCATACCCTTGATCACATGGGGCGAAGCCGCGGCGCTAGATTAATCGCAACGCGATGCGAAGCCGCCCGACCGTTTTGGTCGTGCGGCCAGTGTAGGGTGTGACAACGACGCTACGAAGACAGCTCTCGAAAGAAACTGGGGCAGTGACGCAATAAGCAGGCGGCCGATGGCTGTGCAGTATGCCGGAAGCAGGGTATCGAGATATTTTCCTGTGCCTGTCAAAGGATCTGTCGGTGTCCGCGCGATCCAGATGGTCTTACTCGGCTTCAAGAGTTGTCGCGGAGTAACAGACGCGTTGACTTCTCCGAAGAACTCAAAAAGGGTTGGGCTGCCCTTGCAAGTTCATTTCGTAGCCCATCGGTATGTATGGCTGTCGACAGCCTGGCCTCGGCAACATAACCCTTTCCATCAACCTCGCTCGCGTAGCCGAGTTGGGATAGCGTGTACAGGCATCTTCTGACAGCCGCCCGGCTGAGGCCTGTTACTATGCTTAGCTTTGCGATCGTCGGACAATTAAGTTTCGAACCGATTGCCTCAAGAACAACTAAACCTTTGGCTAAAGAAAGCATGAAGTCAGGGTCGCCAGAGAACCGCTTGAGATCCCTTGCCTTGTTTCTGGGGCCGTCAGTCTCAATCCGTGAGATCACCACTCACCTCCTACTTGGTCCGATGATCGTTATCGGGCGTTGTTTAAGCTGAAGGATCTATGTCGGCTCTCTGGCTATGCTCGCCAAGTTGATCCTAAAGCTAATGAAGGGCATCAACGTTTCCGTCGATGTTCCCAGGCGATCATTCCTTTGGTGTGTAACACGACCATCACTACCGCACAGCCACATAGTCCGCTGAGTCCGACACTAACGATCAATGCGCACATCCGACCGAACGCTGGAACTTGGGGCATGGTGAAGTAAAAGAACAATATGGCTCCTAAGATGGTGCCAAGAACGGTACCACCAGCAGCCAGGAAGAGCAGCAGCATATCCGCCATTCTGTCAGCCTGTTCCGGATCCGGAGTATCTGTAATCAAGCTGGTAAATCTCACCAACGCGGGTTCGTCTGAATGGGTGGACTCGGTACCACGATCTTTTGTGTCATCGACCACAGTTGCCTCCTACGTACTTTGCTGAACATTGGATTTCTACTATTTAGTCTCTGTCGCAATCTACTAATGCAAACCGAATGCCATTGGTAAATGCCTGAAAATGCGTCGAAGTAAACTGATCGTTATCGGGGTTTTCGCGGAAATCGTGTTTCCCTTTGCGGGCACATGGCTTTACCCGCTTTTCGATGAAGCTCAGTGACCAGGTGCAGTAGTACCTGAACTTGTGTTGCTTCCGTCGCCGTTTCGGTATGTACTCGGTCCGCTGGTCGAACATATTGTGAAAGTTGAGCTAGACCACCCCGAACGGCAAATAGCGGTTCTCGTTTCAGAACTCGTCGTCAAGCACACTGGTGGCAGCCGACCTCTCTCCCGGTCATTATTAATGGAGTGGCGGGCGTACCCCGGTACGGAAGCAATCACTTCACCGACAACTCATAATTCCAAGATCGAAAAACTGGAAATTTCAAAGAGCCTTCAAACTCTGCTAGAGTCGTCTACCCGCGGATGGGAACACGAATTTCACGAATTCCGCGAAAGCCCAGATGACGAATGAGTCTACTTCGACGCCCTCTCAAGCACTTGCGATTGGCATTCGGCTTGCATTAGCAAAAGCGCATCCTGGCCGTAACGTGCGCTTCGGCACGGAGAGCGATGAATGACCTTCAAGATTGAACGGCTCGTCGGCCGGGCCCTTTGACCCGGACGCAATAATGCGGCGAACAGCCGTCAGGCAATCTATGTGTCTCACAACCTCAACCGGAAAATAACCAGAGAACTGGAGAACAAATGAGCGTCAACCTTAGTCGTCTGACAAGAAAGCCTACGCGAGTTCGTGACCTGTTCGTAACCATTCTCGCGCTCGGATGGGTGTTCGGCAGGGTCACCCACGCCGGGGCGCAGAAGATCACGCCTCCAACCACTCCTAACGCGCTTACGCCACCAACGGGAAACTCTGCATTTTTGTTGGGTCAAGCGGTGGGGACTCAAGGCTATGTTTGCCTGCCCACGAGCGCAGGCGCTTCCACTGCTTCCTGGACTGTCGCCGCCGCTCGCCCCGAAGCGACCCTTTTTGTTAAAGTCTTTGACCGGTACGTGGAGGTAGTCACACACTTCCTTAGCCCCGATACCAACCCCAACCAGTTCGCCCCAAACCCGCTCCCGTTCGGCAGCGCAAGCTGGCAGAGTTCCTTCGACAGCAGCAAGGTGTGGGGAAAAACGTTGCAATCGATTCCCGCTGGCTCCGACCAGAGCTGCCCGAATACTGGCGCCATTCCCTGCCTCTTATTGCAGTCAATCGGGACGGAAGCGGGACCAGCTGGCGGTAGCTTCTTGACCAAAACCACGTTCATCCAACGTTTGAACACCCAAGGAGGATCTGCCCCCAACACCGGTTGCTCGGTCCTAAGCGATGTGGGTAAGCAAACGCTCGTGCCGTACACCGCCGACTACTACTTCTTCCATGGGGACGAATAGCGAGTCACTCCTTGTCGGAGACCATCCGTGAGCAAAATCTTCCTAATCGGCGATCTTAGAGATGACCCGCACCACAGACTGAGAGGGGACTCCCGGTCTGTGCTCCAACCAACAATAGCAGCAGAAAGAGGACACAATGATGGGAAGTCGACCTCTCATATCGGTGGTAGTCGTCGCGGCGATCGTCACTGCGTCGGGGAGATGTGCCATACATTTATGAGATACCAAGAGGCTGTTGATCACTTATACGCCCGCGGATATGAACTCGCACCACGTCCTGGTGAAACTTCACCCCGTGAGTTTGACCTTAACCATATGCGTATTCTGGCTGGTGCGCTCGGGGACCCGCAGCTTAAGTTCTCTTCTATTCTGATCGCCGGCACCAACGGCAAAGGATCCACCGCCGCCACCCTTGCCAGCGTTCTCGATGCCTCCGCCTACAAGACAGGCCTTTATACTTCACCGCATCTTTCTCGCATCAATGAACGTGTCCAAACGTCGGCACAGGATGTCCCAGGCAATCGCCTCCGATCCATCGGTGACGATGCCTTCGCTCGCCTCTATGTTCAGGTCGATGATGCGGCCACCGAGCTTGTTCGCAAGGGCGCTCTTCCGCATTCACCCTCACTCTTTGAGGTCGTGACGGCTCTCGCCTTCCTCCACTTTGCCGAGCAGCAGGTCGAAGTAGCCGTTATCGAAGTTGGCCTTGGCGGGCGCCTTGATGCCACCAACATCGTCCAGCCTCTTGTCTCCGTCATTACAGACATCGCCCTCGATCACATGGAATGGCTGGGCAGCACTATCACCGAGATTGCCCGCGAAAAGGCAGGCATTCTCCGCCCCAAAGGCATTTTGGTGAATCTGCTCCAACATCCCGATGCCAACAACTCCATCGATAACGTCGCCGTTAGCCTCGACGTCCGTCGCATTAATGCAGACGAATACATTCCTGCCCGTACCGAACGCTTTCAAGCCATGCGCAACCAATACACGATTACCTTTGCGGACCGTTGCCTTCATGTAAACTCGCCTCTTCTCGGCGAACATCAGCATCGCAACCTGGCTTTAGCTCTCGCCGCTGCACATGAGCTGCAGAAGAATCAGCGGTTCACGAAAATTACTCAGAGCTCCATCGAACAGGGCATTCGCCAGACCCATTGGCCGGCACGTCTCGAATCCATTTTGGGCGATAACAACTCGCGCATTCTCCTCGACGTCGCCCACAATCCCGCCGGTATTTGGACGCTCCGCTCTTATCTTTCGTCGCTTTTCAGCAGCGACAATGTCGCACCGCGCCACCTCATCTTTGGAGCCCTCCGCGACAAGTCCATTCAGGAGATGGCGCAGGTACTATTCCCACTCTTTACCCGCCCCAGCGATCGCATTCATCTTGTAGCCGTGAACAATCCACGTGCAGCCTCGCTGGACGATCTCAAAGCAGCGTCCGATGCTATTGACACCCCAACCTCCACGCATGTCTCCATCGCCGATGCTCTTAAAGAAGCCCAGGCCACCGGTAACTCCATCATCGTCATCGCAGGCTCACTCTACTTGGTGGCTGAGGCGCGCACTCTACTCCTGGGTGATCGCATATGAACACATCGCCATCGCCAATTAAAAGGCGCGCGCGGTTCTTCACTCGACCGCGTACTTCTAGTCGCACCATCATTGCAGGGGGGCCTGCCGAGAATGGCAAGAAAGTGAAACCCAGAGAGACAGAGGGACTGCGACAGACGTTGCAATTGGTGTCACTCTTTGCCTTGGTTACGGTTGCGCTCCATGTAGCGGTAAACCTACGGGCGCAGCATGTTGGCTTTCTATAGATATAGATATTGAGATAATGCGAGGACGTCTAAATGGTGGAACCGTTAAACGAATCTGAGTTGAGTGCGAATTTCTCGGTACGAGTGTCCCAGAATCAGCGGAGGCTGGCTGAAAATATCTTGAGCGCATACGACTTTGTCATCTGCGGAGCCGGCAGTTCCGGTTCGGTTGTAGCTCGACGACTTGCGGAGAATGCCAACGTGAAGGTGCTGCTTCTGGAAGCAGGAGGGACTGATGATTTGCCCTCCTGCACAGATCCTAACCTCTGGCCGTCGTCACTCAAATCAGATCTGGCCTGGCAGTTTGAAACACAGCCAGAAAAGCATCTTCAAGAGCGCACCATCCCATACCCAATGGGCAAGGTTCTTGGCGGAGGGTCCAGCATCAACGCGTGTGTATGGGCTGTAGGTCACAAGAATGACTGGGACTTCTTCGCAGAATGCACAGGGGATCCGGCATGGAGTCACGAATCGGTTCGCAAGATATACCATCAGATCGAGGACTGGCGCGGAGATGCAGATATCAAATACCGCGGCTGCAATGGTCGAGTTTATGTAGCACCGAATCCCAACACACCTCTTGCGCCCGCCTTTTTCGAAGCAGCAGAGGCGGCCGGGCTTCCACGGTTCGACACTCAGAATGGTCCTTTGATGGAATCGGACGGCGGCTGCTCCATAGCCGAATTGAATGTCCAGGATGGGAGGCGCCAGTCCATCTTCCGCTCCTATACCTATCCCGTGATGGACCTTCCCAATCTGACCGTTCTGACAAGGGCAATCGTCACGAAGATCCTCTTCTCTGGCAACAAGGCAACGGGTGTGGAATTCATTCATCTGGGCAAAGTAATCACCGTACAGGCGGGTGTGGAGGTTGTGGTCTCATCTGGCGCGATACAGACTCCAAAGCTGCTGATGCAGTCCGGGATTGGTCCACGCGACCAACTCGTCCGCTTTGGTATACCAGTCATTAACCACCTGCCTGGTGTTGGCCAGAACCTTCAGGACCACCCGCTATCGGGCTGTCTCTGGGAAGCACCGGAGTCCCCCGAAGCGACTTCTATGCTGACACAGGCCATTACCCTGTGGAAGAGCGCTCCTGAGAAACTCTCTCCGGACGTGGCTGCGTTCCTGATTGCACGCCCGCTTGCCACGGAGAATGGAGTAGACAAGCCGAAGAAATTGATCTGGGGAATTCGGTCGGCTGTGCTTCAGCCCAGAAGCCGTGGCCAACTGCTCTTGACTGGTCCGCAGGCCTCGGACGGCATGCGCATCGAGCCGAACCTCCTATCAGATCCGATGGATCTGAACGCTGCTCTAACTGCCATCAACTTCTGTCGTGAGTTAGGGAATTCGCCTTCGATGCGAGCAGTCGTTGATCGCGAGTTGGAACCGGGGACGCTCGACGATGCAGGTATGGAAGGCTACCTGCGGCGTACCGTCCAAACGTTCTGGCACCAGAGTTGTACGGCAAAGATGGGTAACGATGACATGTCGGTAGTCGGCGGCGACTTGTTGGTACATGGAGTGCAGGGACTTCGAATCGCTGACGCTTCGGTGCTTCCACGTATCACCACGGGCAACACTATGGCACCTTCCGTGGTGATTGGAGAGAGAGCAAGCGCCGCCATACGAAGCTGCCATGGCGTCTAACGCCTCCGGTGCAGCGGTCTAAGTTCGCCTCTGGCGACGGTGTCTGACAGGGTGAAGGCGTAGCGGCCGAGCATGTTGATGTGTTTGAAGGTGAGCGGTGACAGGCGAGATCCGTAAGAACCACTTCAAATTCTGCTAGAGCCGTCTACCCTAGATGGAACCACGAATTCCGCGAATTCCGCGAAAACCCCGATAAACAAATCAGCCTGCTTCGACCGCCTTTTCAAGCATTTGAGAATGGCATTCGGCTTGCATTGGTAACCGTGCGAGCGTCTCGCCAGCGGAGGAAATGCCATCGTGTTTCGTGTGTGTGGACGGGTGCAAATCGATTGTGTGGACACGATCAAGGAACTGATCGAAGGGGAAAGCGCCAAGATAGCTCTCGACCTTTCTGAAGTGACACTTGCGAATCGCGACGCAGCCACTTTTCTTGCAGCTTGCGAGCGCAAAGGTGTCGGGCTCAGGAAGTACCCCGCCTTTCTTCGTGTGTAGATTGACTAAGAACAAGGATGCATTGTCCAGTAGCAATTTGCCGAAGCTGTGGTCACATCGGCTACTCGACTCTTCGCAGCAACCCACGACCACTCCACATGGGAGAGACACATGAAAGACACGTACAAAGCAGTGGAAGTCTCCGCACCCGGCGTGCTTCGGGTAGTGGAACGGAAAATCTCCGAGCCCGGAGCGGGTCAGGTCCGGATTCGGGTCGAAGCATGTGGGATCTGTCACACCGATGTCGCTACGGTCACAGGTACTTACCCAGGGCTGAGCCTGCCGCGCGTTCCGGGACATGAAGTGGTCGGCCGCATTGAGGCGTTAGGTGCAGGCGTGTCCCGGTGGAAAATCGGTCAACGGGTTGGTGTCGGCCTCATTGCTGGCGAAGACGGGGTGTGCGAACCGTGCCGACGCGGAGACATGGTGAATTGTCAGAACCCTGTAGTCTCGGGAGTCACTGCAGATGGAGGATACGCGGAAGTGATGATTGCTGAAGCGCGCGGCATCGCCTCCATTCCCGATGAGCTTGGGTCCGCAGAAGCCGCCCCTCTCCTCTGCGCTGGCATCACGACCTACAATGCTCTTCGTAATGCCGGCCTGCGCGGCGGAGATCTGGTCGCCGTGCAGGGCATTGGTGGTCTTGGGCACCTTGGCATCCAATTTGCGCGACAAATGGGATTCCATACCGTTGCAATCGGACGTGGAGGCGAGAAGGAAAAACTTGCGAAAGATCTCGGCGCGCACGTCTACATCGATACTGCCGTCGATGATTCCGCAGCCTTACTGCAGCGTATGGGAGGAGCCAGGGCGATACTCGCAACAGCTCCTAGTGGTAATGCTATGGGGTCACTTGTGTCCGGTCTTGCTGCCCGCGGGAAGCTGATCGTAGTGGGCGTGCCGCAGGATCCGATGCAACTAAGCGCGTCGCCGTTGGTTTTCGGAGGACGCTCAGTCTACGGATCGCTGACCGGAACGGCGATTGAAATGGAGGATGCCCTTGCCTTCAGCGTTCTAGAGAATATCCGCCCGATGATCGAAACAGTTCCTCTCGAAGAGGCAGCGGATGCTTACGCTCGGATGATGCAAGGCCACGCGCGGTTCCGCATGGTGCTGGTTACAAAGAACGGAGCCGCGCAAAGTGCGCCAGTCGACTGATGAATCAACTGTATCTGAGGGAGATAACTGATGAACGAACTACTTGCCCGAATTCTTGACGCGCACGGTGGCATGGATCGCTGGAATCGATACGAAAAAGTCGAGGCGACGATTGCGAGCGGCGGCGGCTTTTTTCCACTCAAGGGAGTCGCGCAGGACCCAAGCCCGCGTCGCATGACCGTTTGGTTGCAGGAGGAACGCTCGTCAGTCTCTCCCTACGGAGCTCCTGATCAGCGCACGATGTTCACGCCAGACAGGATCGCCATTGAGAAACTCGATGGCACGCTTGTTTCCGAGCGCGGTGCGCCCAGAGACTCGTTCGCCGGCCATCAGATGAGCACGCCATGGGACGCGCTACATCGTGCTTATTTCAATGGCTACGCCCTATGGACCTATCTCACCACGCCCTTCCTTCTCGCGATGGATGGCGTACGAGTCGAGGAGACCGAAGCCTGGCGTGAAGGCACAGAGACGTGGCGCGTGTTGCGCGCATACTTTCCTGGTTCGATCGAGACGCACAGCCTCATTCAGGATTTTTTCTTCGGTGAGGATCTGATGCTGCGCCGCCATGACTACAACGTGAATATCGCAGGCGGCTTTAATGCGGCGCAGTTGACTTCGGATTATGTGGTGGCGGATGGCATCCGTCTGCCAACCAAGCGGCGCGCCTACACGCGTGGGCCCGATCGCCGGCCGATCCTGGAAATGCTGATGGTCTCAATCGATATCAGCAACGTGCGGTTCGAGACGTGAGCCCTTAGCAAGTATGGAAGTCTCGATGTTTGCGCTGCAATAGACGAAGGGCGCTGCCATAGATGGACAACGTTGAATTCGAAGCTGTGCTGTAAAGAAGTTCCTGGAGGATTGAAATGAAGTTAACCGTATTTTGTCTTTTCTTTGCCCTCACAGCCGGCGCGCAGACCCCAACCGAACACCTGCCTGTAACGGACGCTGAGAAAATTGCGGACGCACTAACGGCCGCACCAAACTTCATAACCGATGGCGCGACCATCGTGGATTATCCAGCCACCAAAGGTGGCGAGTTTCGAGTTCTCCGTCAGGGGACCGGTGAATGGACCTGCCTGCCGGGCCCACCGCCCGGCTCCAAGCACGACGACCCGGGATGTTTCGATAAGGTCTTCTTTCAGTGGCTGAAAGATGGCCTTGCCGGACGGCCGCAGCACGCTGAGAGACTTGGCGTTTCCTACATGTTTATGGGGCAATGGGTTCCGGGCGCGTCCGGCGGGGTGTTTCACGTGGGACCCCACATTATGCTGGTAACCCCTCATCCAGAAGATCTCCAGAGTTTCACCCGTGGCGGCCAGAATGCCCCATACATCATCCACTTGCCCCTCCCCAGTCAGGCCGACCAATGGTTTTTAGTTATACCGATTCAAAAAGCTGATAAGCAGTGAGCGTTGGTGCACTGTGTGTACCACATCGCGCAACTCACGGACATTCTCCAAGATTTAGCGGCGGCTATTGTCGCAAGTCAAACACTTTGAGGAAAGAAATGACTATATCCAGCACCTTGCCATCTAATAAGATGGCCCCACTTGAACTTGGCATAGTCCTTTATCCAGGAGTGACGTTACTTGATTTCGCCGGGCCGCAATGTTCATTGGGCCTCCACGGTAATACGCATCTTCTCTGGAAGACGTTGGAGCCAGTGAAAACCGACCTAGGAATTTCTGTCCTTCCAACTTCGACGTTTGCGAATAGTCGCAAAGATTTTGATGTTTTACTCGTACCTGGAGGCATGCGAGCAGCAGATGCAATAAAGGACGATGAGATCCTCAACTTCTTAGCTGAAGCTGCAAAGACCGTACGATACGTGACTTCAGTTTGCACAGGTTCTCTGCTTCTAGGAGCTGCTGGCCTGTTGAATGGATATAAGGCTGCGACACACTGGTCTTATTACGAGGCACTTGCTGCAACGGGTGCTGAGCCCGTCCATGCTCGCGTCGTTGCGGATCGCAATCGCTTTTCAGGTGCTGGCGTAACCGCTGGAATTGACTTCGGTCTTACATTGCTGGCGGAGTTGCGGGGCGAGGTGGTTGCGAAAGCAACTCAGCTTGCGATGGAGTACGACCCTCAGCCGCCGTTCCAAACCGGGTCCCCAAAAAACGCAGGCCCGGAGTTGATCAAAATAGTAGATGAAATGCTACATGGTTCCCCGAAGAACTGTGTTGAGGCTGTGCGTAGAGTTCGTGAGGCGCGGCCGACTTCGGTCTGATCTTCCTGCACCGGTGTCGTTCGATGGTGGCTGAGTGCAGCCAAAACGGAATACAAATGAAACGGAGAGACAAATGAAAGCCACGACTGGAGCAGTGGAAGTCGCAGCATCGGATCTCGCGAAGTCCACCCAGGGCAGCGCGAAAGAAGGTTTTGCTCAAGATCTGTTTGACAAACAGAAGGCGTACTTTGCAACGGACGTCACGAAGACCTATGAGTGGAGAATGGATCAGCTCGACCGCCTTTCCCGCATGCTCAAGGAAAACCAACAGCGTTTCTCCGAAGCGTCGAGAAGAGATTTCAAGACTGCGATCCAGGAGCACGTCTTCGAGGTTTCTGCCACTATCGCATCCGTCGAATTCACGAAGTCTCAACTCAAGGAGTGGATGACACCGGTCGAAGCGCCTATCCCGAAGTTCCTTGCTGAGTCCGGGCATAAAGGAATCGTGTACCGCGAGCCGTATGGCGTTACGCTGATCATTTGCCCATCCAATGGGCCGCTTGTTTTGTCGCTGCGTCCTGCCGCAACTGCTCTTGGGGCAGGAAACCCGTGCATATTGAAGCTGTCGGAGGCCATCCTCGCGACCGATGAGTTGCTACTGGAACTGATCCCGAGGTATTTCGAACCAGAAGCTCTGGCCGCAGTTATGGGTAGCCGGGAGGAAGTTACAGAACTTCTGAAACTCCCCTTTGATTTCATTTTTCTCACCGGAAGCGTGGGTGCTGGAAAGGCTGTGATGAGAGCAGCGGCCGAACGCCTCACCCCGGTGTTGCTCGAATTGGGCGGCCAAAATCCCGCGATCGTTGACGAGACGGCGAACCTGCCCGATGCCGCCAAGAAAATCGTCTGGGGTGCAACGGCGTGGGGAGGACAGTGGTGCACTTCACCCGGCTATGCCGTTGTTCACGAATCGGTGGCAGAGGCATTCGTCGCTGAATGCATGAAGGCCGTGGTCGAGCTCTACGGCAAGGACCCCAAGAGCAATTCGGACTACTCCCGGATTATCAATTCCTCCGCAGTGAAAAGACTTGCAGCCCTGATCGATCCCAGCAAGGTGGTTTCGGGCGGGAACTTCGACGAATCGGCCTGCTACCTCGATCCGACGCTTCTTTACCCCGTTTTTTGGTCCGACAAAATCATGGAGGACGAGATCTTCGGTCCGATCTTGCCGATCCTGACTTATTCCGATCTTGGGGAGTTGCTCGCGAAGATCAAGTCGTTACCCAAACCACTCGCCGGTTATGTGTTCAGTCGGAATCAACAGGCAATAGACCACGTGTTGCGGTCTCTTTCGTTCGGCGGCGGCGCCGTAAATGAGACCAATGTTCTTGTGTTCATTGAGTCGATGCCGTTCGGAGGAGTAGGAGGCTCCGGCATCGGGAATTACTACGGCAAGTATGGGTTCGATTCCCTCACGCATGCCAAGTCAATTCTTGTCTCCCCATCTGACGTAGCCATTGATCACCTGTTCCCGCCCTACACTCCGGAGAAGGTGCGCGCAACCAATCTGTGGTTTGACTACTGAGTTGTCAGAGGACAAGGATTACTTGACTATCAATCGTTGCCAGATCGCTATTGCTGCTGTCGTTCTGCAGATTACCTTGGGTGCGGTTAGCGCCTGGAGCGTATTTAGCGTGCCACTCTCGAAGCAATTCGGATGGAGCATTTCGGAAGTTACGCTGACTTTTACGATCTGTATCTTTGTTCTGGGCTTCACTTTAGTGAGGGTAAATTTGGACCTTTGCTGAAGACCCGCAATGCGGTCGTCATCTACAGCAGAGGGTAGACCTATGCGGAACATTCACCGACACCGGCCTCGCTGTTCGACCATCAAAAAGGTTATATCGACTTTTGGCTTCACTTTATCGGTGTAGAAAAGACCCATAGCATTGTTATTGAAAATACATGGAGCGACAGAGAAGCGGAAACTCTGGCTAAAGGCAAGAGTGAAGCTATCCGACTCGTCGAACAGCTATGAACCGTCGAGACGTAAGACCCGTTGCCAAGGAACGTCGGACTACCTGCTGCTCCGATCCTGCCTCTGAGAGGCAATCAAGCCGAAGTTTAGGAGATGTACATGAGTGAGCTTCTTGAGTTGGTTTTGCGGGCAGACGAAGATCGCTGACCGGGAGAGATGAAGATCGATGAAGACACGAAGAGATTTTCTCGCGACGACGATAGCTGTTGCGGCTTTACTGAGCAACAGTTCCGGCCAAACTTTGGCTCTGTCTGGACTCTCTGCTATGGATGAAACCGGACGGAAAGATACGGTATCCGATGACCCAAATCCAGGAGGCCAATACATGATAGATAAAGGGGAAGGTCCAAGAATTACGAGAGCGCGCCTCTCCGGGCCTGAACAAGTGACCAAAGACGCGACGGTTGCCGAAATGGCTGTCGATGGCACTATCACCGTTCTAGTCAAAGGAACGAACGAATGGGTGTGCACACCGGGAAACGAAAACAAAATCGGCGACCCACCGATGTGCATGAACCCCATGGGTATGCGATGGATGATGGACGCCATGCAGGGAAAGCCGAAGCCGACGAACACCGCGCCCGGAATGATTTACATGCTGTGCGGCGCCACGCAGAGAAGCAACACCGATCCCGCGGATAAAACCAGTCCCGCTATTCCGATAGGACCACACTGGATGATCACGTGGTCGTTCGATGCCGCGGCAAATGGCCTTCCGACGACAGTTCGCGACAAAGGTGCTTGGGTCATGTTCGCGGGAACCCCCTATGCGTATCTGCACGTCTGCGGGAGCCCGTGGGAAGGCAATGAATACCATGAGGGCGATAAGGCAGTCTGGACCATGTCTTATGCTCGTCACTGATTGCTGCATGAGACATCCACGAACAAAGCGCGGGATACTCTCGGCCGGTCACCCGCAGTTTGCTGCAGGTCAGTCAAAAGGAGATATGAATGGCTTCGGCACTGATATCGACGAGCCCGAAAACAAAGCCTTGAAGCTCAGGCGATTACTGGAGATCCTGATTTCATGCTCTCCTTCGCCAAAGGCTTGGCTGTCTTGAGGCTTTCGGCTCGGAAATCAGATGCCCGACGATCGCAAAATCAGCTCCGTAACAGGTCTCAGCCGCGCAGCCGTCGGACGATGTCTGTACACACTGTGCCAACACGGATATGCGTGCACGGTTAACGGACAAGGTTATGCGGTCAACACTAGGCTTTCGACGGTCAACCAGGCCAATAGCCTGCGAAGAAGAATGGAGCAGAGGCATGAAATCTACAGAGATTCGGGTGGAGCGATTCAACATCGTATCGACAAAATCCTTTGAGGAGACTCTCGCCGGTCTCTACGCAGGGATCGGCCGCCCCGAAATGAGTTCGCTTGCGCCAAGGTTGGCTGCGGCCGAGTCTTTTTCGGAGTTTGAGCAGCTCGTCAACGGAGCGGTAGGCACTGCTGACTTAATGGAATTCCTCCGCCTAGATTTGGGTATGGCCCTGCGGAAGGACCCCGCAGCAACAGCCTACAAGATGATACGCATCATCGCAGGCAATCCTCTGATCATGAAGCGAATGGCGGAGCATGTTCCCAACGCTGGCTCTTACGCTCCGGTCACCATTCTCATCTACGAGAGCCCGGACGGGATACATCTCGCTTACGACACAATGGCGAGCTTTCTGTCTCCTTATGGAAACGCGAAGGCGTTGGAGATAGCCAAGGATCTAGATTCTAAGGTCCTAAAACTGATTTCCCGGGCTGCCTCATAAGTTCAAGGCATCGACCTTTGGAAGGTGGGATCATGCCCAGTGCTACAGAAGCACGGTCCCTGACAGATGTGCCTGACGGCGGGTATCCAAGGCAATATGTCGGTCCGGGGCGGGACTGGAGAAACTAAAGTGAAGAGTTCAACTGTTAGCATGCTTTTCAACGTGGAGCGTGCGACTGAGGCCGCCCACCCCATGGAGGCCACACTCACGGAACGCCCGACATGGGCTCAGGCTGAAGGAAATCCCTTGCCGCTTGGTGTCACGTGGATTGAGGAAGAGAAGGCATTCAACTTTGCCGTTCACTCTGAACATGCGGAGAGTGTCACTCTATTGCTCTTCTCCGCCGTCGATTTGGTGAACCCCGTTCTGACGTTTCATTTCGATTTTCTGCGCAACAAATCAGGGCGGGTTTGGCACACTCGGATCCCAATCGTACAGATTGGCGAGGCTCGCTACTATGCATACTCCGTTTCGGGACAGACCGTTCCTCCCCTTCATAGCTTTGACCCCCAGAAGGTTCTCCTCGACCCATACGCGAAATGCATCTTTTTCCCTCCCGGTTTTGATCGCGACTTGGCTATGCAGGAAGGAGCAAATACCGGTCGCGCGCCTCTGGGAGCGCTGATGGCTCACCGCACGGCCTTTGACTGGTCCGGAGATCGGTCACCGCGGCATGAGTCTGATGCGATTATCTACGAGCTTCACGTCAGCGGCTTCACGAAGAACCCTAACTCCGGGGTAGATCCAAGCAGCGCAGGTACGTACGCCGGTTTGGTGGAAAAGATCCCATATCTAAAAACACTCGGAATAACCATCGTCGAGCTTATGCCGGTCTTTCAGCGAGATCCACAAGAGGGCGACTACTGGGGCTATATGCCTCTGAACTTCTTTGCACCGCATGCGCAATATGCGAGCACGCGCAATGACGGCCAACAGCATATTGAATTTAGAAAAATGGTGAAGGCCTTTCATGAGGCTGATATCTGCGTGGTACTCGACGTCGTGTACAACCACACCTGCGAGGGCGATCATACGGGGCCGATCTACAGCTTCAAGGGTCTCGACAATGCTGGGTATTACATGCTGTCCTCGGATCCGGCAAACCCATACGCAAATTACTCAGGGACCGGCAATACCTTGAACTTCGGCCAGGCGCATGTGCGCAAGATGCTGATGGACAGCTTGCGCTACTGGAAAGAGGAAA
>Ga0193743_1000032_pt1 | contig 92187 bp, 93 predicted proteins | sample L2c2metaG_FD_143038 | JGI IMG/M metagenome (GOLD analysis project Ga0193743, IMG submission 143038) | Soil microbial communities from a riparian zone of the East river system, Colorado, United States - L2c2 | ecosystem: Environmental > Terrestrial > Soil > Riparian zone | place: USA: East River... | reverse complement strand
AGTCTTTTGTTACGACTTCGATTGGTTCAGACTTTACAGTCGTGACCAAAGACAGTCGAGGCTAAAGACGTTCGGTTTTCAAAGACTCAAAAGAATGCTTTGGGTTTTATTCCAAAGTATTGTCTTAAGGTCGAGCTACGTTCAAGTAAAAGGTTTGTCAAATAAAGACTAGCTAAAGATTACAGAGTATCTAGCTACGTCTTTATATAAGAGAGACATGCGTCTAGCGCATGGTTGAAACATGTTCTACATGTGTTCAAGGAGGAAAAGGCATGTAAGAGAATCATGCGTCGCTAGCATGTAAAATGCGCGTTATGCATGAGGGAGAAATAGAAAATAGAATGACATGCGTCGCTAGCATGTAAGGTGCGCGTAATGCATGAGGAAGAATGAAAATAGAAGAACATGCTTTGGTAGCATGTTATTCGAAAAGTAAATGTGATGAAAAAAACAAGTTAATCGTATGTGTGAAGATGGAATCGTAACACATGTTGTTCCAGCAATGATTTCTATCCAAATAGACCTGAGGCTCAGGTATTTCACTCAATTTCTATCCGGACACTCCTGAGGCATACCTCTAAGAATGCTATCCAGGTTCTGGCCAGGGGTCCTGGTGGGGTTATGAGGAGTCCAACTGTAGAGTTCAAATATGACACACTTAGGCAATCGTAAATATCTATTACCCCAAACAGAATGAAAATGTTGGTGTGTGGAATTGTCCCTCACAAGTTAGAAATGCTGTAGCCTGAGCCCTGAAGTAAGAAGAGGAGGATAAAAGAGAATTATGACCATATTGAAAATTTCAGAACAGAAGGTAGGATAGATTTCCAAAATGCCAGAGGTTGCCAGGAGCCTGCTTTATGTGAATTTAAGATATTGTTATTTACATGGAGGCACCCATCCAAAGAAAATCTGATACATTATGCACATGTGAATGAACCTCCAAACCAGTGTCAATGTGATCTCCACTGTAAGACTCACATACGATAGATCAACAATGGGATTTCATGGCTTTGAGGGGTTCTAGTAAAGACGTCAGGCAGTTTATTCATCAGCCTGTCAGTTAGGTCCTGTTTGACCCACATTAATTGTTCAAATTTCAAGCCTACCACAATAGTAATAATTCTGATCAGATGAAAGTAGTTTTCAGTGACTATGTCTTATTGCATGGCTAGAAGGAATTAAGTGAACATCCCATATCCCCAAAATTAAAGATAGTATCTATCACCTAATGAATTATTTTTAAAAGGAATTAGGATAGAACACTCCAGAAAAAACAAATATACACACCAATCTGCCCCATACCTGGTTGCATAACCCACACTTTCCGACCCTCGCCTTCTGGGTTACCTTCACCTTTATATCCTTCCAACCACCCTTCTTTCATCTCATCATCCACAGCCCCACAAACGATTTTCACTTCAGGAAAAGCACGCCGTAGAACAGATACACCACCTCCTCGAGCAACTAGGAAGGTTACGAAGACAATATGGTCCTCCCGCACCCCATGATCTAAGAGAATACGAATTGACATGAAGGCCGCAGCAGCAGTTCCAATCTAACAAAACATGAGTTTGTTTTTGCTTTATTGCCAACTTTAGATCAACGCAGGATCGTACCTGAGCATCGAGGAGGAAGACCCATGCTTCCTCTGCTAGATGACGAAAACGAACACAAAGAGGTAGCATAACTTGTAACAACAGGGGCTCTCCAGACTTGACATCCGACTGAATGAGGAGAGATCCAACAGGAACATCATTTATAACCCTTCGAAAACCACGTTCGAGGGCACCTCCTCTAGCCGGAAGAAAAAATTAAGCTCGACAGTAAGAGTGTCAGTTTTAATATGCTTACGAACGCATGACCGTCACTCCGCACACCACCTTCAAGCGCTAATTAGTAATGAAATAAAAAAGAAGAAAAAGAAAATTAGTAGCTCGCACTGACCTGAGCGTCCAACTTTTGGCCATGTGCCTCTGTACCAATTGGAGTGACGACGGTCTTTGGAGCATGTGGTAAAAGTTGCAATGCATGTTCAACAAGCAACGTGGAGAGCCGATCCGTGAAAAACACAAAATCTTGTCGACTTGTTGTTTTATCTCTCAGGATCGTGAAAATACCCTGGGAAGCAAGACAGATAATTAAGGATAGAAGAAGCTTTGAAATTTTGAAACAAACTTGGAGTTGGTTCGTTTGAGGGTGAGCTGTCAGATTGAGGTCCTGGAGCCTGCTTTCGGGTGTGGATGCACCTGAGGGCGAGGGCAGGTATCGATGAGGAATGGCTATTTTCTGACGAAACTCGCTGGACCGTTCTTGCAGCTTTTGACGGATATGTGTGCATATCAAATCAATAGCCACTGCATTGTTTGAACCCGGTACAATCTAGATATACAAAATGATCAGCCTTTTGTTTCTCTGGGTACTATGCAGATACACACGATATCAGCATGGGTAGCTGTAGGATGGACGAAGTTGTCATACGACGGTTTCACGTGTCGCAAATATCTACAAGGCGCATAAAATCAATGCATCCATGAATGTAAACGGTAGGTAGAGTGGAACCAACTGATCAAGGATGCCATTGACATCCCTACCTCGTTCTAAGATGTCCCGTTGGATACGTCTGGCAAGCATCAAGTCGGAATCACATTGGACGAAAATCTGGAATCAACAACTTTAAATTGGCACAGATGGATAAAAATGCATGCCACCAACTTTTAAATCATATAGGGCCCTCAGAGCAGGGTCAACAAGGGCCATAATTCCTTCCGCTGTGGAATGTGTTTACTACTTGTAACCTAATAAAAGGAGAACTCTTGAGTTTACCGATGATAATCGTTGCCCCATACAAATATTTGGTCTCTGCCAATCGCTGATGTTCCGCAAAGGAATATACAGGTATATTGGATTGTTTACACGCCTTTAGGTCGGATAAACACTGAAGGTTCGAACGATTAGTTGAACGATATAACCTGGAATATAACCGAGCTTGAGAGCGTACAGATGCGAAAATGGGCATATCAATTGCATCAGGATGATCAAAATCGAGCATGTTTGCGTGGGCGAGGGCCAGTTCTTCCTCATTGTGGTATTTGTAAAAGCTGTCCTGGATTTCAATTTGTTGTTAGATTTGTCAGTTTAAGAAAGACCACAACGCACCTGTGAGAGGATGATGACGGTTGGAATCGACCCAAGCTTCCGCACTATTTGCCTCGCGACATGGGTCTGCCATGTCAGGTCAGCTTGTTCTCATATGGCACCCACGGTTGGAAAGGCATTTGACCTTGCCACTTGCTGAGCCGCCTGGACGGATGGGCAAAATTTAAGTGCGCCTTGGACAGCGAACGATTGGACGGGCAGTGTGCGCACCAGCTACGCCAATGACAAAGGCATCACAAATTCGCTGTCCATCTTCTTCATACCTGTTGTACAGTTTTAAATAGAAGCCGGCTCAAATAGATGTTGCAAGTGTCATAAGCATTTTCTTACCAAGGGGGTCGTCCATGGGATACGAGGACGGTGTTTATCTTGGGTTGGAGGGTAAGCAATAGAGGGCCGCTGCCCTTGACTTGAGATTGGTCGTCGATATTAAGAGACTCGGCGACCTTTACAAAATCATCAGGCATCCTCGAGACGGTTAGGCTATTCGAAGCTTGGGCAAATAAGGAAATAGTAACAGAAGAAGTCACTGTTTATGTAAGTCAGTCTGAAGTTGTTGACCTATTAGAGACCCTTGAAGGCTTTATGCAAACTTTTGGTAACCTACTCGTACAAGCAGCTGGCTTAGCCTAAGTATGAAATTTGTATTCACTGGAATGAGTGGAGGTGTACCAGCGAATAAAGGGATGTTAACGACGTTCGTATTTCGGTTTGACCTCGGTGAGCTGGAGAAGAAACAAACGGATGGGTACACTACTTATATACTATATGTATTTTATTGTATGAATAAAAGGGTTTAAGAGAAGAACAAAAAATGATTATGAATAATTGCGCCGCACATGGCTCATGCTCGTACAGCATTCCGGAATTCCAACAACGAAAGCATGGGCACATGATGAATAACTGGAAGTATTGAACTATCAGTGACATTTGACTTCCTTGATTCTCGCTCTAGCGTGGTCGGAAAAGCGAAACGAGGCGCCTTGCTTTATGACATTAGAATCGTCATCATCGTGATTCTCAATCGCTGCATGATCATCAGGAGCCTGGTCTTTATCACGTTGATCTTCAGCATCTTCGGTACCACCGATGACCAACGCAGATAGTTTTCTTCCATAACTCTATCAAACAATGAGCGTTGAAAGGAATCTAAAGGCCAGTAAATTTGAATAAGTACTCACGCAACCTGAATCGAGTCCAATCGACCAACGTTTCCTGTCCAAACCTCGTGCAGCTGCATGTCCATAGACGACAGTGGACGGATAACAGGGCAACGCATGCTTCCGATCCTTCTTGATCCCAGATATCTCCTTGCCATCTTCATCGATTGCATCATACACAAGTTCGTTGTCATACCCTACACAGCTGTTCATATCTCGTTTCCATAGATCCGACCAAGGTGTCCCGGCTCTGTTCCCTCTAGAAACCTTGCCGTGTTTTTTGATCCTCCTCATGTTGAGGACAACCCAAGGATCCATGTTTTGTGGGATCTGTGTTAAGAGGGAGAGTTCCTGCAAGTTCCGTAGTTTCTCCACTTTTTGGCTAGTTTTATTCCACTTTGATGCATCGATGTCGGTATCCTCTATTATCGGCACCCGAGCCAAAGGCTGTCTTTTGTCGTAAAATGGATATTCCGGGTCCGACGGTAACAACCCCGCATGCACAATGAGCACATGCGCACTCGGGACATAGAGACGGAGCGGCAAATCCAGAAGGTACTGAAACTCTGCAGCAGACATATCCCTCGCAACCTTGTAATGGTCACTGAATAGCACCCAATCATGCGGGATTAGTTTCCACCATTTCTTATCACTTTTCGGGGCTGCGTTTCGTTGCTCCCTCATCCATTTTCTAGGCTTCCATTTTACAGTTTTATCAGGTGCAATCTTTTCAAGCCGATCGAGCCAGTCTTTGCCACCAGGAAGAGAAGCGATCCAGTCTAACCAACCACGCCATTCAATGACTTTTTGATCATTGTTTCCCCGCACGCCTGTGATGTTATGTGAAGTCAAGTATGCTAGAAGCGTCAAGGAGCCTTTGTGTGGGCCAGTGGTAAGGATATCTCCAACATGGATGAACACGTCCTTTGTTGAGGAATAATCTAGGTCATGTAGTAGGTTCCTGGGTAATGCAACAGTTTTATAAATTAGAGAAGGTGATTGAGAAAAGGAAATGGCATACTCTAATGGTTCAATCATGCCATGCAGATCGCCCGTGATGATAACGCGTCGTGTGGGGTGATCTGGTCAACACATCTGAGTCTTCAGACAAACAGGCTCAACTTCATTACACACCTATAGGAAATTCCTCGGCAGATAATTTACGCCAAAATTTATAGCGACTGAAATCGGGAATCCCTGCCAGACCATCTACTATTTTCAGCATGCAGAAGGCAGAATGGCCGGTTATATTTGGGGGACGTACGCGAGTTCAAATCCTGATGCTGCCCAACAGGGTTGAGAGGAGGAAAACCCTTACTCATCCCAGGTAAAGACTCGTTGCCAACTCCATAGAAGAATATGAAGACAATCAAACCAGAAAATGTAGTGTACGCCAATGATCGCCGAATCCATTTGTCCAAGGATTGCATGGTTTAGTCCTCACTGCAGTTCGGGAAGACTGTCCAGCATGTTTATCAGATGAAACTACATTATGTAACATAGTCAGCGAAAATGCTATTTATAAATAATTCAAAGGTTCGCACCTGGACTTGCTGAGTTCCCTGCCCTTGAAGCTTGAAGCTTGTTGAAGAGGTAATGGTCCAAGTCCTAATGAGATACTTATGTAAGTGTTTTTATGTGTCAAATCTCAAAATAACTTAGAGACGATGATTGAGAAGTCTGTCATTAAATAGTATACACACGGACCCCGGTAACGTTGGTTGTAAAGTCGATCAATTTCTATGTGAACCTCTAGATTCTCAGAGCTCAGCCCAACTTCTTTCTCTTCTTTGGTCAACCTCTGTAATATATGGATTATCATCCGCGGCTGATCCATACCATTTCCATGCATTATTTTTGACGAAATCGTCAAAAAACCAAAGCTCTGCCATTAAATTATTCTCGTCTTCATACACGTATGTTTCTGCTGCGATGCTCTCGATAATTTGAGAAGGTGAGGGCAAAGGTAGAGAGTGAGCTGGAACCAAAGAATCGTGATCGATAGAGTGGTTTGATACGTCTGTGAGAGGGCCAAGAGGATGTACGTCCACTTTCTCACGTTTGTATTCCTGAAAGCAAAAATCCATTTTAAAGAATTATGGAGGAGGAAATACGCACAGTCCCCTCAAATATGTCCAATGCCCGCATGTCTGATTCGGTCAGGCCTGTTACCAGCGTCCCACGAACAGATCTTTCCTCCTGGTCAAGTTCACGATCTTTAAATAAGGTTTTCCCTCTTGTATATGGTATAATCCCGGGGTAATCAGCGTACTGGGATCTTTGTCAGATTGAATAAGTATATTGAATGGCTGACTTCAAGAACCTTGACTTTATGTCGGGTATATTGCTAAAGCCATAGCCATAGATAGACGTCAAATGAGCAGGAGTGTGCGATTGAGAGATGCTGGACTGACAAGCAAAACCGCGGGACAAAGTAGAAGATGCGATCCGTCGTTGACGATAACACGCTTCAGGATCTTTGGATGCATCAGCGTGCCGTAGAAGAATGTGGCGCTCATCGTGGTAGATAAACAAGATAGCACCGGACCGTCTGTTTCCGAGTCATAATCGCCAAGTTTTTTGACTACATGCTTGGCGACACCATGTCCTCCTGCGATAACCCAAATACTGAAAAAGATGCACTCATGATGCGCAAGTAACTAACAGATACCCAGATAGCCTTGTTCCTAACTTGTACCAAATAGGACGACAGAAATTTGACAGCAAAACCAAAGTATGCGTGAAATGCAAAGAAAACATCGGGAATATCGTCATCCGATACGCCGTATATTGCAAGTATGTTTTGGACATTATATTTAATAGCAGGATTATACTCATTCAAAATTTCAGAACATGCTTCTTTCCACTAATCCAAACTCGATTTCGCAAATCTCTTGAGCCCTCAATCAATCCTGACCCAGATGGTCCCAGGCGGAAAGCACTTAAAGCTGCTGGATCCCTTGTCATCGGTCTCTCCGGTGGGACAAGTTCAACTACTGTCCTAGATCTTGTTGCAAAGACATATTTCGCACTGCGCAGTAAGGCCGATGGTTTGGGCGAAGGTACGACAGAAGAGAAATTGAAGGGAGGCAAAGGGCATCCGCGTAACGCAGACAAGGGAGTTTGGAAGGGAAGAGCAGCAGTAGGTTATGTGGAAGTTTGTGGTGCTTTTCCTGAAGTACATTCTACTTTCTTTGGTCTAGTAAGATTTGACTCTTGCTGATCAATACCTTAATTCAGCAAAGGGACAGGACAGAGGAAATTCGGTCTGTTGTCGAAAGTTATGCCGGATCGCCTTTCGAATTCATTCCTTTACGCTTGGAAGATGCTTTCGATCCTGGGTGGTGGGTTCGCATCGGTGGAGGCAGTCTTTCAGATTCGGCGCGTTCTTTGGGTTTGGATATAACAGATGAAGGTTGGTGTGCAAAGATTTGATCAAAATCGCCTAATTTGCCATACATATTCTACAGATCTTAGGTTATCCCAGGCTTCAAGCTCCTCGTCGCTAGACTACTCCTCAATTAATGCCCTACGAACCTATTTGTCCTCCCTTCCCACCCAAACCGCATTCTACAGTGCGGCACAAACACTCACACGGCTTTTACTCCTGCACACTGCAGCCTCACGTCGTTCATCACATCTTATCCTGGGGACGTCACTGACATCTCTCTCAATAAATTTGATATCTGGCATAGCGCAAGGCGCTGGATTTTCGGTCGTTGAAGAAGCCAAAGAAGAATGGAGTCCAAGATCAGAGAATGACATAATAGTACGCATAGTACGGCCTTTGCGGGATGTCAGTATGAAAGAATGCGCACTTTGGGCCTGGTGGTGTGGGTTACGCATAATTGGAACTTCAAGATCTTTGAATGGTGGTGGAATGCATGGAATAGGATCTTTGACCCGAGGTGATTTAATTGAGATTTCACCAAAAACAATGAACAAGAACTAATTCAGTGAATACAGATTTTATATTTGGTCTAGAAACTGACTATCCTGCAACTGTCTCTACAATTGCGCGAACTTGTGCTAAGCTTGCACCCAAAGAAGCATCGAATGATATCTGTGTTCTCTGTGGGCGGTACGTCTGTCAGCGTTCAGCTTCACAAAAGATGTTACCTGATAAAAATGTCGAATGAATACCCAGACCAGCGCAGCACAACGTCCAAGCATGGAAAGCAAGCATATCAATACGCTCCTACCACGAAGCAGCACTCGCCGTGTCCGGAAACTCACGACCACCTCATCTAAGCAAAGAAGAAATCGTGGATCTCACGACCCGCCCAATAAATGTAGCATCGGCACAATCTTTGACACCGCTGCTTTGTTATGCATGCCATACAACGCTTACGAGTCGAAGTAGTCGAGGGACAGCGGCGCCTCTGCCTTCCGGACAGTCTGCGACTGAAGTTCCGCTTCCGATGTGGGTACGTTCGATCCTGGATGCTGAAGCCCACAGACGGCGTAATCACGTTGATGTTGAGCAAGAGCATGCCATAGCATTGCGAACAAAGTTGACTGACAAGGAGATGAAGGCGGAGATCGGGGAGTTTTTGCTCCCGAATGAGTGACAGGATATCTAACAACTGGACAGACAATGTAATTGTGATTTGTGAAGACGGGCCATCGGAACAATGATAGATTTTCAGACCCAAGATCTACAGCGATGGGTGTTTAGTATTATATAGCGATGTGAAATGTGTCTGGTAGACGTCTTCTAGAATGGTAATGTCCATTTAATAATCTATGGCATCAAGCCTCACAAGTCCATGTGTTCAGGCGACACAAACAGAGGTAGGAAGATTCGAGCCTATTTATGGTGAACATCAGCTCGAGAGGGATATCTCATCCTGGAATGAATATATCCACTTGCCTGGATAGAACCAGAACGAGACTGCGATTATAATGTAGAGGCCTGGTATACTTGGTTTAAGCAGAAGGACCAGAACGGGGATGGGGAATGACTTACAAACAAGAATCACACCTTCGAGCCAGTTAGATTTCCCATCTGCAACTACATAGCTCATGGTTTGGACTAAACATAATGTTGAAGATACTTGAGATTAAAGACGGATGGAAGGGATTTACCAGCGATGTAAAGAACCTATCCAGACAAAGATCCGTCAGATACGATGTTCATGCAGATAACTAAATATTCACCATTGACTGAAATGGGTCCATCAAGAGCGACAAGGGTTTGTGGATTATCCACGCAAGAATGACAGTGAATCTGGGTTGTGATTTCAGGAGAATTATCCAACCATGACGATAAAGGGACAAACGGTATCACGAAGAGGGCTGTTTGCTAAAGTGAATAGCGTGTAAGTTATAGTCTCTTGAAGATTAACGCAATTACTTACAATGGTAGATCCAACGGCGACGCTTACGCTGAGCGTCAGTTCATCTTTGACTGATACCTTAACGGCACTGAGGCATTCTATTCACAATGTGAGTTTGAGAAGTACATAAAGTGAAACCAAATAAAAACCTGCAACGGAGCTGATGCCTGGAAGCAAGATAAGTCCGACCCAATCTTTGCTGATAGTGCTTGAGACTGCGTCCATAGATTCAACCAAGCGGTCAACCGTCAGTGCTATAGCCTGATCGACAGCTATCAGCATGACGCTCACCCAACAACAGAAAAACTTACAGCGGTCACAAGAACTAAGAGAAGTATAGTCAAAGTCCAGCTCAGCTGTGGTTCTTTCCTAACGGGTAACGAGGGCGATTCAACAACCGGTGGGGAACGTTCGTGGTCGGACCTCTCATCCACGCCAAAGTTCACAGTCGACTCTGCACTGGAATAGACACTGCTGCGTCTCGAGGGGTCGCGAATCATAGGAACCGAAGTGCCAGAGGTCAACCGAAGTGTTGCGGGTCGAGTTTGGAAATAGACGCCTTTCTCTGCTATAGTGTCGGTCGGAACCGACAGTGTCAAATCAGAACTTGAAGAAAGTGGCGAAGAAGCAACGAAAGGTCGGCGAGGAGGGTAGAGCATGCTGTGTGAAGGATCGTTCACCATCTTTGAAAAATCAGACTGACTTTCAGTACGTTCGAATGCAGCTGTACAGTCCCTTAGACGCTCGTCCGATGGCACCTTGGAAAAGTCGGATTGGGTGCTCTCAGTACGACCCATTGAGATTCGGCGTTCCTTGCGGTGTGCGTTCTTCTCTTTGATGACGGAGGACAGGCGACTGCTCTTCTTGTCATATTGGTCGTCATACAAGTGACTGTGCGACCACAGCTGGAACAAGAGGTATGAGATGTAGACTGGAAGAATGGGTAATCAAATTTCGGTCCTGGCTCAGGTGCATCGGAAGAAAGAACTCACTGACGAGGAGGATAACTGAAACCTATAAAGAATGGAACGCATCAGTTGCTATTCAAAGAGAGGTGAGAGACCATACGCCATGACTCATATGTAGGATATTTTGATTCTGAACGTCTGAAGGGACCTCATCCGTGTCGAGGGCGAAATGATATGCAGCAGGTAGCAAGACAGCACCAACACTCAGACTGAGAAGAGAAGAATGAATTTGTGTTGCAGCTACAATTTTTGATGGTCAACAAGGTCAGAATGGTTACCAGATGACAGGTTGATGTACTCACTTGCATCAAAGCCTTGCTCGGAGAAACGCACCCCTCCTGCGAAGAAACATAATCCCAGAACGAGAACTAAAATGAATGAACAAAGATGTTTTGATCCTGCAAGGTTATCGATACTCACGAAGTTTGCTTAACATAGAACCAATCACTTTGGACAACTAGTAAGTTCATGTAAGACCGCATTAGGAAAAATAAAATCAAACAGACAGGTTGACTGGACCACTCGAAGCTCGCATTTACGCAGAGCACTGATCTATATTGGTACAGATTGGCTCTGAAGGAGCAATCTTGTGAAAAACAATAGCACTTACAGCGACAACGATTGTGACACTAGGGAAAAACACAGGTCAAGGATGTAGCAGACAAGATAGAGCATAACGGCGTACAAGTTACTCTAGGATATAATAAAAGATCGAGGTAAGTGTTCCTAAATCTGGGAGACCTTTGGATGTAGTTACCATGCTAGCATTCATTAATCCCGTCTTAGCGCCCCCGACTCTAGTCGATAGCTCTCGCGTGGACAAATCATGGAGCTGTTGACAAGAACATTAAGGAAGCCAGTTCACGTAAGATAAAGGACAAAAACCAACCCGGACCAGTGGGATCAGGGCTAGGATGCAGACTATGACAGGGGATTAATACGAGCAATTCGAGCATTTCCGTATGTACTAACAAATGAAGGTGAGGCTATGTGTGTTTTTCATGGAGAGCGTCATCGCCCACTAGTTGAAAGTCGTAAGTTCATGTAGAGAACTATAAAAGTGCATGTAGAACGCACGGATAGTGGTATTAGCACCAGAAGAACATTGAGCCCTTGAAGCGTAATTCGGTCAGATGGTGAAAGGAAGAATCTACAAGAAACGGCAGACATGATACAAAAACAACCCTCCATCCATGAAAAAGAATATCACCCCAATTTCTAGGATTTTCATCGGGGTTCAACGATGGTGTAACATCTCGAGAGCCGGAGGGATAAAACGACGGCAAAGAGTTCTGGTTAGCACCTTCCGTAGCCTCGCCTCGGGGAAAAAAGTTGGACCCAGAATCAATAGATGAAGTCGAGGAATGAGAGGCATTTCTTGGCGTGGGCGGGGAAAGTCTTGGCACATATTCAATGGAGTTCGATTCGGCTAGTAGTAGAGCATGTGTGGTTTGCGCCATGTGTGTGTGGTAGTATAATATTGAGTCCTTGAGTGGTCAAAAATCCAACTTGATGACAAGGCCGCCAGCGACTGTGAGCGTTGGGATACAAAAGAAAGACGAGAAATCGCTCGGGATGCCTTTGACAATGAAACACCTATCGAGCGGTTCTTACGTCTGGAAAGGGAAAGGTCACTGGCCACATTTGGTCAAGTCGTTACCCAATTGATTGGTGGAACCGAACAACGATCTATAAAGTGGCTTGAAATGTCCGTGCGTGCCCGCGCCTACTGTAAACATCTACTTTTGGTAGAGCACAGAGTTTGGCTTCTTCCGTTCCTCTGAAATATATCCTGCAAAACTACTTAAGTAGCAGGAGCGCCCATGGTAGTGAGCGATCATCAATTCTCTAAGGGCTGATCGGGGTATACAAACAAAGCTAAATCTTCCCGAAGAAGGCTCCAGTTTCTATAGGTTCGGAGCGAGCCCACGTGCTCCGGCCACTTGCGGCGCCTTTGCAGAAGTGCTTATTGAACTACCGAAAACATAGGGGATGTTCGATCCCTCACTCAAAAGGCATTGCATTATGAATATAAATAAATTTTAAAGTAGGCAGAAAGCCATTGAATTGTCTGACAAGAGTTCAAATTTTCAGAATTACTAGTTAAGTTTAGACATGACTAACCATTTGTATCACACATCTAAAGACCATTAACAGAAACACCAACTCTGTGGTTGATAAACCTGCAAGAAATATTAATAAAACACTCAAAACAGGTCCTTAAGTGTAAAAAAACTGTTCAAATCATGAAAATTTGTGAACAGATTATTTCTTTGAGTCATTTGAGTCTGTGAGGCTCTACATTACAGTATGCACCAACAAAAAGGCTCAAAAAATGGTTATTCTATGTATTTTTACGGGAAAATATTGGGAGACGAGAATTGGGGCCAAACTTGGTGAAATAATTGCAAAAATAATGAACCATATAAATGGTTGCGAAAGGGTGGGCCGGGAGAATCTGATCCAAAAAGACCAAATTTCAACTTGTGTCCACCAAATATGAAATAGAGGTTGCCAAAATACATGTTAGTGGGTTGGTACTTAAACATTCTCATTGAATGGACGATAAAGGTACTTGAATATTTGAATCATGAATTTGGTGAGAGTCAAATGTAAGACAGAATATAACAATTGTCTGAGTATAAAATTGAGCAGAATAAAAACAGAATACAAAATATTAACATTCAATAGACCAGAATACCAAAATTCTAAGTGCTAGGCAAAGAGGAGGAACCAGGAGAAAGTTTCAAACGTCCTATCGGGTTTCTTGAGTCTGTCACGAGCCCCTTCTCCGAAGGTCCGCGGAGCCTCAGATCTCTTACCAAAAGCAGGTGTTTGCGTAGCCAAACAACTGGTCCGGAGAAGGTGAACCGAACCTAGCTCCAGTCTTGGTCATTCCATATCTTCATCTTGTCCTCCACAGTTTGTATTTGACCGTGTTCCATGTTATTATGCAAAATTTCAAAAAACAACAGTGTTTTTAGTGGAGGTTTTCTATTCAATATTTGTACCAGCGGATCCTTAATACTTATCTTTTTCTTGCACCAACAATGGCCGGCGCTTGTCGACGAGGTTGGCTGTTGGCCGAACGGAGCTGCAGGAGATCGGGACCAGATCTGTCACACCACCCACGTGATATTGACGCGCCGCCGACGCGCCAAAACGCGTCACGCTTGGACAAACGAGTTCGGGACTGAACGACACTCGAAAGCTAGGACCTACGCGCGATACACGGATATGAGCATTAATAATCTCAAATCTGGCGCCGTGACTCATTCTTCTATTCCAAGTCCTAATATCGACAGAGCATCCTTGATAAAAGGATTGAATCCAGCTCAACAGAAAGGTAAATTCCAGGCCAGCTACTACTTACATATATGCGTGCTGGCCTCTTACTCTGACCCATAGCTGTAGAGCATGAGCCTCAAATTCCGTTGCAGATATTAGCAGGTCCTGGCAGCGGGAAAACTAAGGTATCGTCCGGAAAACGTGCATACATCGTGGTATCGCATTCTGATTTTCAACTTGAATCCTTCAAGGTCCTTACATCTAGAATTGCCTATTTAATTTTAGAGCACTCCATTGTCCCGACGTCAATTTGTGCTGTAACGTTCACAAACAAGGCTGCAACCGAAATGCGCGAACGACTAACTAAACTCATTGGAAAAGAAAAGACAACTGCCCTGCAAATGGGAACATTTCATTCCCTGTGCGCTAGGTTTCTCCGGAAGTACTATCATTCAGTTAAGCTGGAAGAAAATTTTACCATCTGTGATGCGGAAGAAACGTGAGCTTGTGCTAACAGTCGATGTCTTCCTTACTGACCTTTGCATCTAGCAAAAAATTGATCGCTGCATTGATCAAGCCTTATAAAGAGTATCTAATCTCGCACGATATTGTATTTACGGAAGGTGCTGCCTCCTCCAGAATCTCCAGAGCGAAAGCGAAGGGTCAGAGCGCAAAGGCATTTTTCCAAGAAATGGAACAAACAGAACGTCAGAGAAAACTTCGTGCCGGGGGGCGCGCCCCTGAATCATATAACCAAGAACTAGAGCCAAAGAGCCTCGATCGTATCGTGGCCGAGGTTTATATAGGCTACGAACAGGTATTAAAGGATAACAATGCACTGGATTTCGATGATTTGCTTGTCTATGGCGTTAAGCTATTCACAGAGCACTACGAAACGGCGCTATGGTGTAAACATATCCTGGTTGATGAATTGTAAGCTTCATTGTCTTCCTCAATGACACTCTCGTTGACTCGTTCTCTGCAGCCAAGATACCAATACGATGCAATATGAGCTCATGAAAGCAATTGGCATTAGACGATGTGTGACTATTGTGGGAGATCCTGATCAATCAAGTCGGTTTTACTTCGTCAGTGCATTGCATCTATTGAAGACCTTTTTTAGTATATGGTTGGCGATCCGCTGAAGTTATTAACCTGACCAGGATGCGAGAAGGTTCGCTATTTAATATACAGTTAAACGACACTAACACTAACTGTCTTATATAGACTTTCCCAATACACGACAAATTTTCCTGGAAGAAAATTACAGATCTACGGCATCAATCCTGCGGTCGTGCCTTGCCATAGTCGCAGAAGGTTCACCTTTATTGATGGTTTTCTGAGGTATGTCTACTGATACGCCTCTGACTATAGACAAGTCGCGGATCCCTAAGTCACTCCATACTTCTCACCCACTGGGCGCAACTCCAGTGCTTCATGAAAGCGAAGATGAAAAACAGGAAGCTGAATTCATTGCCCAAGAGATTAAGCGATGTGTTGCGAACATGGGAGGAGTATTGCGATGGGGGGACTTTGTCGTACTTCGTGAGTTGAAATTGGTTCACTATCATTTTCTAACACTCTTCAATGAAAGTTCGATTCAATGCCCTCTCGCGACCCATTGAGAGCGCATTACAGAAAGAAGGCATTCCTTGCAGAATTCTTGGTGGCCATAAGTTTTTTGAGCGAATGGAGGTACACTGTCTCGCTTCTCCATCGGAACAGTTTTCTTAACCCCCGACAATAGATTAAAGACCTTCTGGCTTACTTGCAACTTGTGGACAACGCGAGTTACAACCCTGCCTTCATCCGTGCAGTCAAAGTACCGTCTCGGGGAACCGGTGACAAAGTGAGAAACGATACACTCTATTCTTATCTGCCCGCACTGAGGCGACCACAGACCCTGGCTGAAATCGCCACTCAAGCAGAGAAGCTCAAAATATCTCAACTTGGACTTGTTGAGAAAATCCACGATAATAAAATTTCGGATATCAAGCCTCCAGTAAAGCGCAAACTGGCTAGTTTTGTGCAAGCAATTCGGAAGTTGCGAAGTCTTGATAAAGACGTAGGTCTTTGCCATTTTATCTCCCCGAACACTTTTATAAAGTGGCATATACTAGGACACCCAGCCCTCCGAGTTGATTCGGAAACTTCTCGATTTGATAAACTATGAAGCTCATCTGAGGAAGACCCAACAAGATTGGGAAACTAGATGGGAGAACGTAAAGGAGCTCATTACCTTTGCGAGTGAGGTGGAAGCTGGCGTTCCAACCTCACCTGCTGTTGACTTGGCTGATGAGACGTCGGATGAAGATGTGGCGGCTGGAAAGTGAGTGGAGGAAACTAGACGGGGGCTTATTAACGAACTGTTTTTCTCGAGAAGGGACTCATTATTACGAAAATTCCTGCAAGCTTCCTCCCTTTCTTCGGAAGGTGATAACCAGACTGAAGAGGAGAGCAAAGATGTAGGTTCACTTAGATTGTCTCGCAGACCATCAATTAACTATACTGTAGAAAGTTACTCTTTCAACATGTCATGCAGCTAAAGGTCTTGAATGGCCTGTAGTGATGATTCCATCTGGTACGAGATATGAGAAGTGTGCACCAAAGTCGGTATCCTGACAAAATTCCAGTGGACCAAGGAACGTTTCCATTCTACAGGAGTGACGACATTGAGGAAGAAAGGTCAGTTTCATTAAATCATAATCTCCAGTCATCCAACGTAGAGCACTAGACGTTTACTATATGTTGCGTCTACGCGAGCCCAGTCTCTCTTGTATGTCCTCTATTCTCGCAAGCGACAGGTTGCTGGCCAAACGAAGTCCAAAACCCTCTCCGAATTCATTTCGGCAGTACGCGAAAAAGACGATGTATGCGCCGCACTCTCGCTTTCAGGACAGACATATTAACGGTTTATCAAGGGACTCTTCAGTTATGATGTACCTCAATTTTCACCCGACGATCGAGCTGTCATATCTCACGTCTTGAGCAGACCAATTCCAGGCGAGGAAGAAGTTCAACGCAGAATATCTGAACTGTAAGCCTGCCCCATGTTTTAAGGGATCGCGTCGTTTGACTTCACAACCGAATTAGAGAGTCTGACGGAGACAAAGTACAACCAATATATCGGCAAGTAAACGGGGGTTTCTGCACCGTTTCATTAACAGGCGAGCGGAACGTAGTGGAAAGTCCGCGTAAATATCCTATCTCTACTATATAAAGCAAACTAATCATTTCTCGCAGCCAGCACTGCGATCTACCCTGACGGTCACGCCCTCGCTACGATCTCTATGACTTTCATGAAAGACCACAAAAAACCTCCTTTCAGCAAATCACGTCAAGCTAACCCCATCGTAAAGCCGTTACCTTCGACGGTCGCATCCTCTGCAACAGCTGCAGGGACATATATGCGTCCTTTTCAGTCAGCAACGTTGGCATATTCTTGGTCTCGTTCACCGTGTAACGAGTCGATATTTGTGCCCCAGCTCCCTGAGCACTCTACCTTATCTGGATCTGATCCACCGCCGCCTCGAGGAAGGTTTGCTACCTCATACCCATCAAAATCTTCTTCTGTGTCACTTATACAAAGTAACGCACGCACTACATCCGTGTATGTTCCACGGCCGCACACAAACAATCACTTAGATGAATCACTAGCAAGGCCCATAACCTACGATCAAAACCATCCCCCTGGCGGTCCGAGTTCTCTTTTATCGTCTGCAAAGACACAACCGACCATGAAACCTTCACACATGCAACAAGATACTACTATAAAAAATGCGGATTATGACATGGTACCAGCTATCTTTGGAGCGCCTTCAGTAAGAATATCTTCAGAACTGCCGACAGCCTCGCATCAGGACCACCCTTGTTTCGTCCCTGACCTTCCAACTGCGACAACTTCCCCTTCCCAGCCAGGCATCTCCCAGCCCTCAAAGTCGCAGACTACTTGCCGGGCAACCTCACTTCCAACGACTGGGGTTAAGCGGCGATTGGGAATGGGCCGAACTACTGGAGGATATTCAAACAAGAAATTCAAACCTCCAACTTGAAAAATATGTAATTCGTAAGTTTGCAATGTGTAACTTGCGGATAACTTATTATTGACGTAGAATTACAGGAGTTTTGTTACCATTTTAGTTTCCATTATCGTATGCCGCATGTCAGTAATCGCAGGTGTTATTTCAACGCAATAATGCATCTTCGTTTTATCACTCAACAAGAAACATGTTTGATGAACTCGAAGACAATGGATGCCGCGTGGGATGCCCTGTCAGTGACACGATTGGTGCAACATTCATTTGATTTTACAATGTACAACCCACAGTGGAGTGACCAGAGATGACTTTGAAACTTCATACCTTGGGGCGTTTCGCCTTGGGTGCTGGTGAGGCGCCCATTTGCCGGGAAGTGGCAGTGCTAGACATTCAAATCTCGTGGACCAACAGAAGTCAAACGACCACGTCAAAAAACGACACCTGAAGGGAGACAAAACGAGGAACTTCATAAAGCGATTACGGATCTCGGAGATCATGATAAAATCAACAGTCGAGGTAGGTATCCGCAACTCCCTTGATGGTGCATTACTAGTCTAACATGGTAAACGATTCCATCACCTTCAACACGATGCAAAACATGTAACCGACTTTCATGAGATTGGACAGCAGTGAGCTTCGATGGGTGACATGAAGTTTTGCAAGGACATCACGTTGCGGTAATTGTCATATTATGGCAGTTGCGGACTGCACAATTGAAGAAAACAACAACCAGACCTCAAACCTATGCGAGAGTCGGATGGGAAAATGCCGAATGATGTGACTTAGTGTCCGATCTGGTCCGATCTCTCGCTGGCAGTGGATATTCGCCTCGTGTTAGTAGCGAGGCGATTTAGCCCTAGAACAGTTGATCCGAGTGCTGGGACACTGTTTTGCCATTCTGGACAATCATCCCAGATTTCCGAATTTAAAGATTCTCGCGTGCTGGGTGTTTTTCTTTTCATTTCATGAGCCTTCCATCTGTTCTGCCCCACACTTTCGCGGAAGTCTAACAAGGCTTGGTATCATCTCGCGGTACCCCCGTACGGTGATTTTTATTTCCCAGCCGCTCTCAAGACTTTAACCTCGTGAGTGACACAATGCATGCAAGTCTCCCATCGACCCTTAAAATCCTTTAAAGCCCTACTTGGGCTGCAAGATTTGCAGCCTTTTATCAATCTCATCCTACTATCGCTCACTTCTGATTACTTCCCTCTCGCTCACTGTGGGCATGCGCACTAATGCTGTCAGCCGTAAAGACGACAGGACCTCGCCAGTAACTCCGGTGGTCACCGGTATCGATTATCCCTCAAACGACGACTTATCCACGGATTTAGAATCCCGGCCTCAAGCTAGAAATATTGCTCGCGCTCTGTATACACATCCCAACGTTGCCGGGTCCACCATCGAAGATGTGGAACCCCCGGCAGATGCTCAATCCCTTGATCAGTTATGGGGTACCATTCGCTTGGAGAAGGAACGCAAGATGGCCAAGGAACGACCTAAGGTTCAGTCACTTGAAGAAATAGCCCAAGAACTGCTCGTTCAAGACCAGCGTGCAATGCAAGTACCTGTCATGGAATCTCCTCCCATCTCAGCGCCGAAATCAGTGAAAAGGCAGAAGTCAATGTATGTTTCTTCGTCTGCGCCACATGCAGTATAATCTCAAAAATTGTTTATATATAGTTCAAACTTCCGCGAATCGACAGACGGTCGTTCACTGGTGGTTAATTTCGACCTACCCGATGTAGATAAGCAGGATATCCACATCAGTTTCCAGCGAAATAAGCTCGTCTTGACATGGGAAACTGCTGAAATAACGGAATGGGAGGAGGAAGACGGTGTCATCCTTCGAGAACAGGTCAGGAGGCTGTATCACCGTACGCTGCCATTGCCCGACGGAACACGCGTGAGAGCAATTCCTAAAAAACCTGCCATCAACCTGCGATTTTCCTGATTCTTTTTTCCCCCCCTCTACTTCCAGTTTGAAGAAATACACGCTCAAATGACAAGCAGGGGACTCACTCTGAGATATCCTAACATGCGCTGCTATCGAGTTGATGCCCGTTCTTCAGGGAATTCTTAAGACCTCCTATACCCCGGGCCCCGGGCCCACCAGAACGCAATTGTGAAGCATCTTTTTAGTATATTCTTTCGTCTGGTAATAAATCTCCTCTAGAATGGTCTGCTCGATTAATTTTATTTTAAAATTTATAACTACGCTAGGTACCATGGAGGCATGTCATTACGTTCTGTACAGTATTACATAAATGTACTACCCCTCATACTGCTACACATTTGACAAATCGAAAGGAAGGGCAGACAGGCTCGATCTTTAATACAACATCAGGAGGGCTAAGAAAGGATCACTTGATAGTTTTGGGGTTCCAAGGCTGTCAGGATATCAGGGCTAAGGCGTTGATTATGGGGCAGATCCAGTGTCCTCCGTCTATGCATGTGGTCCCTGTAGTTGAAGTCGTTTTGGCGAATTGATTCCAAGTCGTTGGACCAGGCTTTTTGCGAAACAGATATACCTCTAGTCATGTCAGTAAAATTGGTTGGAACTGGCTGGAGCAGCATGGCATTGATATCACTCTGACGTGGATTGTATTCTAAGCATGACGGTGGAGCAAGTGAAGTCATCCGGTCAAGAGGATGCTTGTCAAATGGGCTCACCATTCCTAGAAGCCTTGCGTAAACGCCGCTTGGAAGGTAGATGTTTATCGAATACGGATGGTTTGTCTTGGGTGGCGGCGGCGTTCCGGATATTCTGAATGGACTCGTCAAGGAAAGAAGCTAGCGGCTTCATGGTTTTTTGGGATATGTCTAGGCCTCTTCGTATTGATGCACGTTTTATGACGTTGGCTCTCGAACTTGCGCGACGAGCAGGTGCTAAACTGGAAATTGGATAGTCTTGAGTGCTTTGGGGAGTGACAGGTAGAGCCGGAACAGTAGGCGAGCCGATGGAGTTGTTAATTGGAGACGAACCGAATGACGCAGATGGCAAGTTATCCAAAGTTCTGGTTTCGTCAACGGCCACCTGTGCCGAGGTTTCTATCGCAAGCTGGATAACTCCTTCCAACGGCATCATGTGTACGTTATAGGTTGGAACGGGTGGATTGCTGGTAAAAGACATGGGGTAGTATTTTGCATACAAAAATAACAAAACGTATACCTCATACGGCCTTCAACATGCGGGACGGTCTCTGCAACAGAAACCATCTGTAAAGTAGATGCTGTACGTACATCCGACAAGCGATTGCTCTTTTTATGACTCCGATACAGGAGAAATGTAAATATATGCGCAATTGACGGCCACTTTGAAATCGCACTTACCTGTAAGAAAACATGGACTTGTAGTAGTCTTCAGCCTCCTTGAGTGAAACAAATACCAAAGGTGGGTATTCATAGGCCTTCACAACCGGTGTCTTGGGTTGTCTGTTCGACTTCAGATTGCTAAGAGAAGAGTAGGCAAGGCTAGCATCGGCGAACTTCCATCGCTTTGGAGGCTGCACAGAAAAATTGGCCAGTTTCCCCGAAGAAGTCGATTCTCTTTGCTGCAGACAAGGTCTGATTTTCGAAGAAAAACTGGCAGTGCGTATTGCCATCGATTTGCGAGGATCAACAAGGCTCCACGTCCGTGGGCGACGTTTACCTATTTGAGATTCATCCAGTTCCGGTTGTGTATTGGGAATAAAACGTAACGGTCGCCGAGACGGCGCTAGTTCGGGCACAGTTGTAGCGCCGTGAACGAGTATATCGTCTGGATGTCCATGGGTGAGAACAGCCGCTTCGTACAAGCGTTCTTTGAGGGACTTAAGGATGCGACCTCTGGTCTTCCTCGTCTTGCTTTCAAGAGGGGAGGATTCTTTATGATTGGGTGACGATGCTTCGTCACTGGAAGGCTCATACATCGTGGCGCGCCTAATCTTTTTCGATCGTAGTTGTATGAAGTCTTGACTCGCATCTGATCCCCAAACTCCATATGGTCTCTCAGCCTCGAATAATGCACCATTGTCGCCGAGCCGTTTTATGCGTGTTTTCGGCCTGCCATATTGTTTCTTTACCACACCTTTCCTCTTGCTTGAACCCTTGAGAAAATCTTCCACGGTCATCATGAGTTGTATAGAAGTAACCGCGATATTGCTAGACAAGTTGAGATTTTCATAGCCTGGGTTCTCCGGTTGCGTTCTTCTAGGGCTTTCTGCTGTACGTTGGAGTCTGTAATCTGGCAAATTTTCAAGTTGTTGATTGCGGGAAGCATCACAGATGTCTTCAGTTCTAGGCTTATTCTCAATAGAAGGGAGTACAAGAGTGTCCTCATGAACATCTTTGCAGGCTGCTGGTGCTTTGAAGCCGAAACTCGGAGAATGATTAGACCTGGAACTTGGTGATGATATAATATTCCCGCTAGAGAGAAGATGGAAGCCCAAGCATGGATCGACAGCATGGTGTTTGCGTTTTCGCGACACCTACATGAAAAAGGGAATCATTACATCAGGTAGTACGCTCGAGTAAAAAGCAAGAAGCTTTGTCCAGCGGTTAAGTTCAAACGGTTGAAACATTAAATAGTTCATACCATATAATCTGACATTCCGGAGGCTTGAAGCAATACCATATGAAGTTGGTTCCACGATCCAAGGCGGGCGCCTTTAACAAAAACGATTACAAAGGCATTACCTAATCAGGGACAATGTTGCTCTGCTCTTAGACTAAACAGACCTTATTTTTACAAAATAAGGTCTGAGCCACCTCCAAAGTCAACAAAAGGTAAACCTATCGGTTGGGAAGTACCCGTCCCTGCGGACGATGCTGCACCAATTGTATTGCCAACCAATTGTTCAAGAAGTAAACCTAAAACATATATGGAAAGAATGTTGGTCTTCAACGATATCTCAATTCATTATGTGAACGTGAAAAGGATCTTGACCATCACGACGAGGACTGCTGCATGATGTGACAGTTAATAATAGCTCCTCAAGATGTTCTGATCCTTCAACTTGCTTACCCACATAATCTTCTCTAGTAAATCACCGAAGATGAAAGGCCGGACCACAGAAGGCAATTGTAAATTTAAAAAAACATAAGTTGAACGGGGCCATTGACCGAGTGACTTGAAATAAAAGTGTACCAACTTCCGAGTGAGAAAAAACAATGATAGTAGCGCGCACAACCCCAGCGGACAATAGTTACGACTCAGGATCCACAAGTTCATCTCACAAACCATCCAGAAAAAATTGCAAGCGATGGAGATAGATATATGTAAATGCCAACTTGTGAAGCAGCAAACAGAATTAAGGAAATGTACAGTACGCCGAGGCATTGATCACTGGCTAGATGGGAGGGCGGTTGGTAAAATGATGTTGATAAGTGAGTGACAACAACAACGATGATGGAAAATAAGGACGCGTATATAATATATTTGCCGATACGATGGCCAGGAATTTATGACTGGAAGAAGCAATGACTCGGATGAGCTCGAGAAAGGGAGTGTATAAAACGAGGAGACGGAGTCCGAAAAGTTTGAACGAGGTCGCAAGTGAATATGAGCAAATGCCCTAAAATTCACAGCCTCCCAACGACAAAAAACCCTTCATTAATGGTAGTAGGCTGTGGCCTCATAGATCGATGCCAACAAACCAAAAGTATTGGCAACGACATTATCAAAATCACAAAAATTCAGGGGAAACGATGAACCCAACAGCCCAAATGGTGTCATTATGAATGGAAACACACAAGATGCGAGGTAGATAAAATGCTCCAAGCGATGATTGTATGGCGTTGTCAACATGGTCAGGACGGGGGACAGGACAGGTGGGTGGCATATGGGTGCACGGAAAGGGGGTATCAGAGGTAGAAGGATAGCTGACACCAGTGACCACTATGACGCTTGGCGGGCAAACGAAGAATGCATCATGTCACACGCCTTGCGGTGTCGGCTGTTGCACAGGAGCGGCAACATCCCTCGCCTGTCCTTGCACGTCCTAAGGGGTTCAAAAGATCAGTACAACCGTTCACAACGGTAGATGATAATTCAAGCATAACCCTAGAAATCCACGAAGGAATAACAAGGAGAAATGAAGAGGAACAACTGACCATCCTCTGCTTCTTGATCGGCCTGGGACGCACACCAGCGGTACCAGCCTTCGCATTAGCAGCCATCTTCGGCGGCGCGATCCCATTGCCATTAATATACCCATTCGTCGCCGGTGCTGGTGGCACTACCAATCCCGTCGGAGGAACACTGGAGTGAGGCGCAACACCATTAACACCACCCACCCCATTCATTCCAACAATACTTCCATCCTCCCTCTCTCTCTTCTTTCCTCTCTGCTGTACCTGATCAACATTCATAGGCGTACCAGCTCTCATAATCGTCGCAGACGCCTCTACCTTTACTGGCACTTGTCCTTGCCCAGGATGCAACCTAGGCTTATTAGGCAACGTCGAGCCCGGGCGCGGAACGGTGGATCCTGGTCTGGGAACAGTAGATCCAGGCCTAGGAACGGTAGACCCCGGTCGCGCCGTCCCTGCAGATGCTCCATTCGTCGCGGTAGTGGAAGCAGGACGAGGTGTGCCCACACTGGCTCCACCAGGTTTAGGAGTTCCACCGCGTTGAGGAATTGATGTGGATGGCCTCCGTAATGGCAAACCAGAAGCTGCAGATGTGGGTATAGGTGCTTGTATAGGCTGAGGTTGTACAACAGGAGAGACTGTAGATGCAGTTCCAGAAGGTATTGGATGTGGTTGTTGTTGCTGTTGTTGTTGTTGCGATGGCGTTGATACTTGAGATAGAGGACCACCTTGCTGTGCTTGTAACTTTGCAAGTCTCTTGAGCTCTTTCTGTTGATTTGATTCGCCGAGGAGAATAATGGAAATATGAAAAGAGGGTTCAGAACAATGTGGGTTTGTTGTGGTGACACATCGGAGGAAAGAACGTACCCTTTTTTTCCGGTCTTCTCGGGCCTGAGCCGATTCTAAAACAAGAGTGTTGATATTCCACTATAGCAGTGAGATTATGAGTAGTGGCAGACAAAGGAAGAAGAGAGCGTACGCCTTTCAAGCCTTCCAGGCTGACCGAGAATGCATCTTCCTGTGTTCTAGAATCGAAATGTGCTATTTTCATTCTTTCTTTTGGGGGTACGAGCATAACTTTCGTTAGAGAATCATCTTTTTTCAAAGAATGTTTTCCTGTTAACATAAAGAGGGCATCAGAAACCACAGAAGGAGTCAAAATATAATAAGGGAGGAAAAGCAACACACCTGGAACACCCTTGATCAGATGTTTGTAGGTATTCTTCTTTTTCTTTTCGCCCTTTCCTCCTGCAGCGTCATCATCGTCACCATCTCCTCCATCACCAAGATCCATGTCGACAGGCGTGTTTCCCATGGTCACAGCATTCCCATGTACGACTTCTTTGCCCTTGCCCTTGTCCAACGTCCCCGGCGTGATAGATGCGTCAAGTGTTGATGGAAGGGCGCCTTCATTTGAAGGGTCGGTACCTGGGAGTAGAGAGGGTCGAACGTACTTGTTGTACGCGGGGAGAAGGTGGAAGCGCGAGAGAAGATCCTGAGTACTTGCTAGATGCTGCTTTGGCGGTGGCGGACCTTTTGCAATCGTTATTATAATAAGTAAATAGCACAGTATTACGTTCGTAAAATAAAATAATATACCTGGAGGCGGAAGAAAGAGCAGAGGTGGAACGGAAGAATGTGGCGCGGTAGATGAGGACGAGTGTGGCAGTGTGGATGGCGAAAGAGGATGTATTGAGTTGTATGTGGACGGACCAGCGATAGCGTTTGTGTGCTCGCCGTTCATGACAGCGATGAGGGCACAGGGGAGACTCGGATGGTCGTCGTCAGCTGCACACACAATTGCCACTGACTGAGACGTGTTGTCCCTTGTTTACTTCTGATCAACTTCGGTCTTATTCTCAATGGAAATATCAAGAACATAAGAACAACCAACAAAAAACCATTGAATCGACGCAAGATCAGCTCCTTCCAGTTCCTCCTTCGATAATTCTAAACACACATGAAATAAATCTGGTCAGGGTCCGAGGAGTCCCTGCATTTGTTCCGAAACGATTCAGGGACTTCGGCTTCTAGTAAAGAGTAGCACGAGAGGTTTCCAAAGGATTATGTGTGGGTTAAAATCATACTTCCACTGCACGACCATGATAGATATGGGTTGAATTTAGTCGTTTGCCTGGATAATTGCTGATACAGTTCTTATAACCCATACCTCTCTGTGGACGGCCCAGGGTATGGGGTTATGAGGTATGCTAAAGATAGACTTAAAAAAAAAAAGTCAGTGACATGCTTTTCTTGTGCATAAAAAAGCCTTGGATATTTCCGTTTGTTTCCTGCGACCTTTGCTAAGTCACCGGCCAACTCCTTAGTTTCTTTACAGTCACCTTTTCATGTTCGTCCGAGCGTTCAGATCCTCGCTCGTAGTCTGGGGCTGACTCTAGGGCATCCAAAACATATTGCTTGTGAACGTTGTTTGCTGATCATTGTCCAACCAGTGCTAGTCCGATGATGAAATGCTTTCCACTCTAACTAGCTTTTCACAAAGTTCATTCTTACGCGTCTGAATTGTTTCTGTGAAATTAGCAAGACCTTTCTAAAGAATTTGGGAGCCGTAAAAGTAGAAAAAAACTTCTAAAATCTATTTTCTAGTTATTCACTCACCGACAGTGGGCACGGTTGCGCATCACAACTCCTTGGGCTATTCATTTGCCGTTGTGGCGCCTCCATCATCATCCGAATCGTCGACCAAGCGGATGCACACCTCGCCGTGCTGGATATTTGAAATAACCCAATAACTTCAATGTCGTCGATATCCAGAAGACTCTCCTTACACGCTTCGGCTCTTAGCGACGACGAATACCAGTTCTAGACCACGAGCTTACTTTCAATCATCACTGTGATGAGCAACCGATGAACTAAATATTTAACCATAGAAATAAGGGACTGATAGACTATGTCCAACACGATAGGCAAAATCTATTATGGGTTATGGTATGCAATTCCCCGCAAACCAAGTCGGTAGACGGCCCGAGCTATGGGATATAAGGCCTATAAGGGGTTATAGGGTCAGAGGTATGGGTTATGAGCTGTTATGAGGGGTCCGATTGACTGTACCAAATCTTTTGAAAAAACGTTCAGGTTATTAACGACTTTTTAGCATCTCCTCCACAGTGCGGTCAGGGCTGTGGAGGTACCACATCTCTAAAGTTCTGTAAGGTTGATGTGATTGCAGTTAGCAACAACATATGAGTTATGGAATCTATTTACTTACTTGACATGGGGTGCTTCCGATGACCGAGTGGCAGGTCTGCGAGGCGATGAAACATACAGTAGCTCATTGCGGCATCGTGAACAATGGGGTCGGAGATAGTATGCAGGGGCAATGTCAATCTGAAAAATACAACCGTCACGGTAAGCTTGGATTCTATTGAGGCCGAATGCGAGTGAGACATACCTCTGTAAGGACCCCCGAAAATGCCCTTTGATGCCTGATCCAAAAATCGCTAAAAATTACGGTTTTTATCCCGATGAATTTCCGCGATTTCTATTCGGATTCTGGATGAGGTCCCCGGATTGGGCAATTTCTATCCGGATCCAGGATGAGGCCTATGTAAAATCACTATTTTTTGTAAATTAAACTGAATTTCTGTATTTTCGCGTACTGCGCGGCTGTGGATGCTTGAATTTGCAACAGGGCATCGTTAATGACATTGTAGAGACCAAAGGAAGTACATGGGAAGGTATTAGCTGTCTGCTCATCATTGTCCACTGAGGACTTGTGTTTTACAATTGCTTTCAGTGCATCTAAAATCTTCTTGTTATTATCCTTTAGCTCCCGGTCCTCTGGAGAAATATTGAGACCGTGGGCCATCTCCCGTACAATCACAGACATTTGGCATTGATACTTATGGGGAATGGCAGTAGGGTAAGATGAATCTCTCCCAAGGTCTCATAAGACTTGACAGATAAACTCCACTCATTAGACTGACTGCAATTGGTCTTAGTTAGTAATAATATATGAAAGCTAGAGTTCGAATCCCGGTTTTGTCAATTCTTGATACAAATTTCTATCCGGACTTGGCTCAGGCATGTTGTTCCGGAGATGGTTTCTATCCAGATAGACCCCTCAGGCATTTCACGCTTTTTTCTCAATTTCTATCCGGACACTCCTGACGCATACCTCTAAAAATGAGCCAAATTCTATCCGGATTGGGATCAGGCAATCGTATGGCACTTTCGGGGGTCCTCCTCTGTAGGAACGGAAGGAACCGAGTATGGGCCCCTACATCTTTGCGAGTACCTCTGCGCTCTATCAAGACCGCAATCTCTCCCAAAGATTTCTTTAGTATGCTTCTCTCGCTTTCCTAATTCAAAATCATAGCCGTTCGTTCCCTTCGTAGAACCAAGAAAAGTATCCAATTCTGGATCATCTTTATCTTTCTGGCTGATAAAAATAGCAACTTTCATCGGTTCATTGAATCGTCAAGCAAGGTTGCTCGACTTGCGTTTTTGGATAGTTCAACACACAATGTTGAGCGTCAAGTGTGAGGAAAGGGAATGTAGCAAGAATCCCGATTAGCTCCTTCAGGAGCTTTACCTGGAATAATAACTAAAGAACCAACCTTGAAAGAAATTAGTAGCGGTGCAACCTTTGAAAAGGTTTAAGTGATAACCACGCGGGACACCGTATTTCCTCGGGTCTTCGGCTGCCTTGAAGATGAAAGAGTAAGTCTAGTAGTAGTAGTATTAGTAGTAACGTTAGCCAGTTGAAAGAAGAAACGTTAGCAATGGCTTAAGAAGATTCACTTGTAAGATTTTTCATTTGAGAGCGGTTCGCGATAGTGACTTGTTGGATGAACACGGGAAGTAACTTTGTGGAAATATCTTGAGACAACGAGTATGAAATTGAAAGATTCTAGCGACCCTCGTATCTGACCTTTGTGGAAACATCAAAGTATAACTACTATTTGAAGAGAATGTAACGCCCATGGACTTCGAGCGAAATAGATGGAAGGAACATAGTTTGTTCAGGCCACATCACCACATTGCGATATCGTGAGGTGACAGTGACAGTGACAATGTCTATGCTACAATGGTACCGCGATGGGAGGAGGAGGAGGAGGTAAATAAAATAGCCGGCCTGTGTTCCTAATCGTCAAGGAATGCATCGGAAACATGAGCTGACCAATTGTGAGCACCAGAGACCTCCCCACTGGGCAAGTACAACCTGTAGAGCACAGTTTATATGAATTTCAGAATCGACAGAAAGAAACGTAAGAGGGTTATAGTGCCTGGTCTCAGTGTCTTGTCCAGGTGTCTTCCTTCTGCGGTCACCTAATTTGCCTGCCGGACCGACTATGAGCGCGTGTATACTCCAGAACACCTTATCAGTCTTGTCAGCTGGGCTGGTCAAGTGCCAGGGTAAACGTTCAAGCCAACGTTCAAAAGGCACAGACAAGACGTTCCGTCAATGCATGATGGTTGAGTTGCTGCCAGAAAATCTCGTAAGGGGTGGAGAAAAAGTGTTGCCTATAGTTCTTGTAAATAAGGAATTAGGTTATCGTGATCAATATGTCGAGCCAAGAAATTGGCGCAGTACTCTTCGAAAGGGATATCGAACCTAAACTTGGTGATACCATGCCTTTTCCAGGCGGACTGAGGTCTTGGTTGCCCATGATCTTGAGCGGCGATGCACTCTATAGCCCATTCGTTCGACACGAGCCAACCTCCCATCGATGTTGGGTCCCTGAAAAATGACGGCCTGCAGGACAGTGTTAATTTCCAGATGCCCATGGCGAATGTCGAGGTGGGAGAAGTGTTTAGGGTGGAGGTCGGAGAGCTCAACCAGATGAGGGTTACCAAAGTCGCTGTTGACGATGTAGAACTTATAAGACAAATTGTTGCAGATCTTGATAGACTGAAGAATCTTTGTCGACTTGGTCTATGCAATAACCAATAAATTGGCACTGGTTAGGGGTAGGCAATAGAAGGTTGACAAGGGCGACAGCAAAGAAGGCCAAGATTATGGTAGGCCCAAGAGGCCAAATTTATTGGTGCCAGGAAAACTATCTGGGATGAATTCGAAAGAGCAGCAGACACACTGGAGTAGGCAGTTGTCCCTGTGGCCACATTAATTTGGTCGGGTTGCTTTTATTGTCGATGGGCGCACGATCTGAGACTCGGAGGGTGGATGATGAGCTGGTGGGCTCCATGGAATGTGCAGCAATGATACGCACTCGGCTGTCCAAGCCAATATATTCAGTCTTGGTTTAAGTACACATAAACAATAGTAGCAATAAAGAGTCCAAGTACAAAAAGAACTGGAAGGATAAGCGCCGAGCATAGACGATCGCATTCGTGATGGGAATTCCTTAGATATCCTTTCCAACAGCAGGATACTTGACAAAGAGCTTTTGGTCGCTGCTCGGACTTCAATGTTGTCGGTGGACGCCACTACTAGTCTCGACTCGACTCGGAAATCGCTTCGAAATCGACTCATATAACTTGTGTTTTAATTAGGAGGACCAATACAAAAAAATCCACAAAACATAACATGCTTAACCAAATCTACGATGAACGGCCAGCAGAGTCATAAGACCCATCTGGTCCATAATTAACAATAATAGCACCCCCTCTCAAATCCTTGCTCGCTCTTGATCGTCCTCTCTCAATATCCTGACCTTCCCTACGTCTTTTCCCTTTCAAGGGCCGTCCAGGTCGGACTGGATTTCTCACACAAAGCACGGTCGCCAACGCACACACCGTGATACCAGCAGCCATCGTGAATATAGCTTTAGGAAACTTGGCGAGTGTACCACTATAAATCAAACCAAAGATCATAGGCTAAGAAAAGACCCAGATCATCATCAACCTAAATCTCATAGAGATACAATGAAGAAAACTCACGCCAAGGATCATCTGCCCGACAGCTTGCAACACTGCAAATGCACCAAACAGAGCTCCAGTCCCTTCCTCCATATTTTCTACCACATTCACATCCACATCCGTAGTAGCACTAGCACTAGCACTATCCAACGCCCTAACTTGCAACATACACAAAGCCAAACTATGAACAGCAGGTACCATTCCACTCCCCATTCCACTCAAAGAAGAAGCAAGCACGAACATAGCTTGACTCTTTGCATAGCTCAGATGGCCTCCTTCAGCCATTTGAATGAGAGACATGTGGTTTTCAAGGTTATTGACTTTGAGTACGGGTGCGGGGAATAGAATGATTAGAGTATGGGAGAGGATGTCGATCATTAATGAGCATCGAGTTAGGAGTAGGTCGAAGCCTATCTCTTGGCCCAGTTGGGCTCGTGTTGGTTTACGTTTCTTGCCTTTCTGGAGAGGCCGCTGCTGCTGCTGTGGTCGTTGAACCATGACGGAGGAGGTGTATTTATAATTATTACTGCTTTTACTTGATTTACTCAAAGTCGGTGGTTTGCCCATTCGTTTCTGATCACTGGGAGGCAGTGGCTTGGGCTTGAAGAAAGAGATAAGCGCTGGAACAACATAAGCATCGGGAATATAATATCAAGAGCAGCCATGAATAAAACGTACTGGGTAGCAGGAACAACAAAAACATAGCCCTTGAACCTCCCATGAACGAAATATAGTAACTCAACTGCTCAGCGCCCCATCCATAGGTATTCCGCGCATATAGATACTTGATCTGAAATACTCCCTAAAGAAAGGTTTCAGCAAGAAAGCCGCAAGAAAGCCGCGACAGGATGATTCGCGAAAGGCACTCACATTGGAAAGCATATACCCAAACAGCGCCACTGCCAACAAGGTCAAGCTCCAGTCGCGTCTCGTCCGTCCTAGACCGGAAGAGTCAAGGACCACGACAGGCAAAAATACCGCCAGAGGGTTTAAAAAGCGGCTGATTATGCCATTACCCGATCCTTCTCTTTCTTCCTGCCTTGGTCGATTTACCTCCTCAACGCCCTCTTCTTCGTCAGTGTTTGAGCTACTTGGGCCGCCAGAAGTCAAAGTCAAAGCTCTCTCTCTTGCCTTGCCTTTCTTTCCTGCGGATGCACCCGTCTTCTGATAGGCAATCATAGCCCGGTCCCTCTTCTCTTTATCCAACGACTCGGGGAATACAAATGCCACCAAAAGGAAATTGATAAATGAACAGAACACAGCGACCCAGAAGACTGAGGCAACAGTTTGTCTTCCTGGCGTTGAGAACCCCTCAAGCCATCCTATGGGGTGAAGGATTAACCAGCCTCCGATTGCGGGGCCTATGCTGAAGCCAAGATAAACTACGCCCGTGAATCGAGAGAATATATGGGCTCGTGAGCCACTGGAGGTACAATCACTCAGGTAGGCAGATGTGGCTGACTGAAACGTTAAGTAGCCACCTAGTAAACCTTCGATGATAGGTGAGACTAGAAGCAATTTATGACCATATTTTGAAAGTGGAGAAGAGGGGGTAGAGACGAGGATAAACATTATGTCGCTGGAACATGTCGTAAGATGATACGAGATAGAAGGAAGAAGGAACCTACGTGAAGAATAATCCCAAGGTTGAGAGTGCGAGCACCTTCGTCCTTCCATGACGTTCACCATAATGGCCCCACCAGCCAGTGGTGAGTGCGGATAATAGACCCATAGTGGTGGTCATTATTGTTTGCAAACGTGCTGCATCTGCTTGTACTGCGGGGTCAGACAGACATTGTGCGGAAGGAATGCGGCGGGGATCATCTGTGTCGGCCGGGTCAGAGTCGTCACCCGTTCCGGCGTTCGCTTGTAATTGATGGTTAGGACTTGGGACCCCGCGCTCAGGGAAAAGTGTGTATGGATGGATATGTGGTCCCAGAGAATCTATAGAGGCGTGCAAAGGAATGTTGGCGATATTAAAAAAGGAAGAGATATTGGAGACGGAAGATTGTGTATGATTCCATTTGTGGTGGCCATACAAGTTGTTACATGACAGTTGAGTGTAGACTTCTAGGCGGGGTGCCAATGTCATACCCCGCTGTGGGAGATAGGGTCAAAAGATATCCCTGGGTGAGTTATAGAGCGACTTACCACTAACGAGGCAGTTATGGCGAGAGGCACCAGCCTGATCCAATTTGTTAGGCATTTGCATCGCTCCATCGCGAAGGCAGATGTCTTACCATAAGGGTCTGGCACGATAAAAAGGCTTTTTCGGAGGCTTGTCAACGAGGAGTGGTCGCGACTCGTCGTGTATTGATTCGACAGCCTGTGAAGTGGCCATGCCTGTCTATGAGGGGGGGAAGGCGCGACGGGGAGAGGTATATATGTAAGGAGAGCTAGGGCGTGAGGATTGTGGCCAGGATGTATACTGCAAGGCCAGCTGCAGATTTTTGAAGCGGATGAGTCATATGAGACAGTGGAATCTAAAAGTAAAATTACCAAAAAAGGATGGATTGGGCGACTGCGGCAACCCTGTCACACGTGGGTTATAAATCAGACGACCTCCCCATCCATCTACTTATCGAAATACAGAATCCGACATATCGGTTTGAATCAAAAAGTGTATACTTATTTAAAAGAACAGGAAGTTTAAAAAATCACTTCAAACTAGATTTTAGAACAACAAACAACTTCCCTACGGCAAATAAGCCATCTAATCTACAAGAAGGGTCAAAAGGATCGCGGTACTGTTGGGAGAGCTCGATGGATCGAAGTACTGAATACAATTCCTGATTAGAACGACATCCAATTGAGAACGCAATATATTAACTTGCTCACCGTGGTCCAACAGCCCACCAAAGAGCACTCAGTAAATCGTCCAGTGCGAGGAACAATTCTCTTTTGTAACAAGATCCAAATACAGAATTAGAGACGGCATCATCTCTCCCAAGAAGCCTTTAAGGTTGTTCTCTTGGTGCTAGGCTGTGGCGGAAAGGGGGTCGTCAGAGTCGAGATACTGGTGCATGCTACGGAAATAACTCATTTCAGTAGGTACATCTCTCTGTAGTATTTTTGGAGTGACGATGGACATATCGATTGCGGTGACGTTGCTGGGATCTTTGATGCCAGTGAAGATATTAAAGTTTCCAGATGACGTTGTCCATGCTGTATATGCGAAGAAATGTAAGGTCAGCATGATAGAGCCGGGCTCGAGGAGGTTAGCAATGTACTCCAAGTATCAGTCCATGCTAACCAACATATGTTATCAGCAAATCCAAAATAGAAATGATCATGTTATCGGACAAATCTTACTTGTTCCTCCAAGAAAGGATGATGTGTAAGCCATTACGACAAAGACTTTCACTAACCTCCACCTAGAATGAGTTTGTGCAGTAGTATGCGCAGCTGGCACGAGGTTTAGTTGATCGTATTTGGTCTTTCATAGATAAGAGTGCTAAAAGCATCGACACAAAAAGGTTCGTTTATGACATCAAGAGAGATGACGTCAAGTTCATACATGTGAGTTTTCTACTAAGAAGTGGACAGGATCATACAATTGATTTGTACTATGTCAGAAGTAGCACACGAACCCCAAGGGTTGAACAAGGACTACCACAATGTGCCTGACCTCTCCGTGGCTCAGGCTTCAAGCTTCAAGCTTCAAAAAAGCTAGTACCTTCGGGGAAGCTAACAGACGTCCTCTATCCAGAGGAAACCAACTTGCAAGTCAGTGCGACGGTGCTAGTGCCGGCTCGGCCCGCCCAGATACCGCGGCTTACAGAAGAAATGATTAGCTTTGGCACATAATCACATAATGCATAACATGCGACGTTTGAACTCAGAAGTGCTAGTGATAAGAGCACCGTTGTATTTCTGATAGCTTGAACAAGGCTTGAACGTTTGAACCTTTGAAGCATGACATGTATGACATCGGAATCCCAGAATCACACGGTAGAGGACAAAGGCACCCCTGCCGGTGATGTGAACAGCCACCGATGCCCGTCTTCAAGCCATTGAGTTAAGTTGTATTCAATGCATCTCTTCAGGCCGGTTGCTGTGGGGCTCATAGGTTCTTGCAAGAAGGGGACACGGAACGTCGGAAAGCGTTGAATCCCTGCTGGATGAAGAAATCAATCAAACCAATATAGGATAGATAAGGTCTTTATTTTTACAAGACGTTTCATGTCCACATACTTACCGGGGTACCGGGGCTTGGCCATGTGTAATCAGTCACTTGAAGGGTATCCTATCATTAAGTTATGAAGATGAATTAGTTTAAAGATAGATGTGACTTTATGTAATGGAGTGAAAATTCAGCACCTGACCTGACACCGAAGAACTTGAATTTGCTGCGTGTGCCAGAGCGGGCAATGAAGTTAAACAAATGAAACCTGGTGCAGAAGATGTAGAGATTCCACTACCTCCGGTAGAAGGCAGCGCTAGTACGTAGACATAACAGTAGTCGTGATTCTCGAACGCCTGGACAATCTTGGCAAGCACTGACAATAGTCTGTCTCACGACAGTCATACTTTTGCATATAGATTTGTGTAAAGGAGATAGTCTGAGAGCGCACAGGATCTACAGGGACTCGAATAAACACAAGTAGCTCCCGTGTTATTCACACCCTTTGAGGGGAAAAAAGAAAACATTTTCAAGTAGAAAAATCCCAACTCATAGATGGATAAATAAGACTTACGCCACGCGCTGCCAGTAAATTGCAACCCTGAAGCGAACATCGGTTTTGTAACAACCACAAAGATGGCCAGAGAAGCAACGGAAGACTTCATTTATTTTTTTTGACGGGGTGGGTAAGTACAAATTACTCATGTCTCATGACCTTGAATATTGAATCCTTGTAAACATACGATGGACATGAACTCTCTACATCCGACCGAATGCTGACATACATCTAGGACTAGGAGAGTCTTATTTCTTCGAGAGTAGAGTTATAAGGCCATCTAGCCACTGCACTAACAACCGCGGGCACTGACAGGCGTGTCTGTAGTGCGTGACGCCATGTAATTTTTTTCGTTGGCATCACCATTGGAACCCAAAAGAATGACCTCATCCATTATTCGATTTTCTGCTACACAATAAGTAAACCACGAATTGACGTTTAAAAACAAACAACGTATTTTTCTGAGGTAGCTGCACAGTGCTCAAGTGACAACTCCGCGACAAGATAAGGCTAGTTCACAAGCCTTGTGGTTAAATTTCCGGACACCATCCTGAGTCCCCGACAAAAAATGAAAGTAGCAAATTTTGCAACATTTATACACAGGTAGGTTGAAACATTTGATTGGCAATGTTTAGCTGATAGGACAGCAGACGACTCCCGGATAATAGATTGGACGGAACTTAGTATGAGAATATTTGCTATCTTATTCTCTGGAGCAAGTAGGATGTTTGAGTGACTGTCGCGGAACCTGGAATAAGATAGGATTGAGCATCTGCTTGATTATGGTGGACACATACCGCAGCGACTCTTCAAGGGTGCTCAAATCAAAACGGCAACAACTTGAAGAGATTGCGGATTGTTAGGTTTTTATCAAGAGTTTCCCATAATAAATCAGATGAACGGATTGATACAACAACTGGCAGTAATAAATCTCATATTCAGAAGCATGAATTGTACCAGTCAAAAATGTCACAAGGAGAACGACAAGAGAGGCAGACTCGATTTACAGCGTCCTAGCGAACATTTGAGCCACCTAAACCGGTACTACGCCTCATAGGTCCCAAATTCGAAGGTCCTTCGCCCCTATCATTGTGGTCATAGGTGGGTTGTCTGTAACCGCTACCACCTCCGAAAAACGAGGCACGTGGTTGAAAGCGCTCCCAGTCGTAAGTCGTTGGGCGTCCTGGGGCCTCCGTCCGTGGACGATTCCACAATTGGTTAGCTAGGCCGCCAACAGCGGCGCCAGTCCAAAATCCGGGCCTCCAATTCTGCCACCCTGGTGCGTTCTGGGGACCTTTTGAGTAAGGTGGAGGGGGTCCGGATCGATCGTCGTGATGGCCGCCTGGGAACCAATACCCAGAGCCACTGCTAGGACGGGGACGGTCACTTGATGGGCGGGGTGCGCGTGAGTTTCTGTTCTCGCAACACGAAAGGAACGTAACATAGAGGGTGAAGGCGATAAAGGCAAACCAAAGTATCGAAAAAACTATGCTGCCCCAGTCGTAGTCTGAAGGAAAGGAGCTTCGTAAATTTCAAATATGGACCAATAGGCTAGTATGTAGACTTGCTCTTCGGACTGAAAATGGGGGAATCAGATGTACGTAAGGAACCTGGAACTTGGACAAGTCGGTACTCCAGAGAACAAGACCCTAAACATAACGTTCTGGTCTGACCTGAGATGGAGCATTTGCAAGAAACCTTACCTTTTAGAACATGAGGATCCCCTGGTTTCGACCATCCTTCACAGGAGACCTCGACTCTGCCAAATCGCAAAGAGTCGGGAAGGTCTGCTTCACACTGAGATCATGATAGACTAAGTCCAAGGAAGAAGCTCTAAGAATGAGAGCGGACAACCTTCCAATCAACCTCTGTGCCAGTCCCTCCAAGACTAATGCATCTAACGACTTCTGGTTGAAATAACTTACATGGCTTGCCGGCGCAAACCAGTTGTGGCAAGGCAGACGTACGTCGTGCTGCAGTGTACGAATCTTTGTAGAATGTCAATGACTTGATTCTGGCGAGTTCAACACGAGACATTGCGTTGAGTTACTCTGTTGAAGTAAGAAACAGAAAGATAGATGAATTGCATTTCCTTGTCAGTACAAGGCAGGTGAGAACAACGACGTGGAACCAACGTGGCTTCCACCTCACTGCCACAACAGTCAGGCCTCAGCCTATCCTGATCTTGCGCCTATATGTTCTGAATTTGTCCAGTCCGCTGTAACAATGGGTGAAATATCTACGTTGCCTCACCTCTTTTGACAAGCTGATCCACACCAAAAATATGCTGCTGCGTTTGTAAATTTGGCTTGGCGAAACCGACGTGGGCGGCGACAACGAGGGAACGGGAACGGGGATGTTGGCTGTCTGTTGACCACCCTTTTTCTGCGTCGTGTCCAGAGTTTAATATTATTTGATAACGGACGGAAGTTAGAGGCTGACCTCCAATATGCATTTGGAGATGGTTGAATTCAAATCTCAATCGGTTCTGCGATGTTGCTTGGCTGTCGCATTCATGAACGGGCTAATGTCCACATGACAGAAGTGGATCTGTCGAATATCGGATAGCTGGCGTGAGAGAGACCCCATTGCATGGTCCGAAATTCAAGTCGAGGCAGCATCGGGGGACCATTTGATTGATGGAGGCAGCTGCCCTGTACTTAACGAATGTTTTCAACTCTTCATTACAATGGATTTTACCTATAATCAATTGTTTCCGACAGGGCAACTCAGTCCTTCATGGTCATATATGAGTAGGGCACCCGCCACAAAGCCCATGCCCACATCCAAAACAGCTAGCAACTCCTACTCCAAATGTCCGTAAGACTAGTGATATGATGCTCATTACGCCTTCACCCAGAACAAATCCACTGGCGATAACAATAAGTCGTATATCTCCTCTATCTCTCGCATATCTTGTGCGATACACATATTCCATGATTCCACCAATGAGCCGCGCAATGGAAAATGAAGGCGTGTTCAGGAACCCAATTGCAAACGCAACCCCTGATGGTATCCACTTCGAAAACCACAGGTTTCTTCTGATAGCATAGATCTTCAAGGCTGAGAAGAACCCGAATATAACAGAAAAAGTGGCCATGAATGCTGCGCTGTTCTTTGGCAATTGGCCGTCACCTAATGGTACACATGCTTCAGTCTTTTCTTGGACAACATTTACTTGACATGGTACGCACGAAGAAGCCTTGCCAAACTCAGCCACACATAAGCTGTAGGTGCGGGGAAGGAAGGTCCCGGAATCACATAGGCGCGGTTGTATAACGAGTATGCTGTCGTTGTGACGATAATTGATACGGAGGAGCCGATGAGTTGACCGAAAAATTGTGCTCTAGGAGAGGCGTGACACAAATGGCCAGTCTTAAGATCCTGCATAAGATCCCCAGCTCTAAATAATCGTCATCTGTTAGAGACGAAGTAAGTTTAATGGACATTGTCTTACTGTTGAGCGCCAGCTTCCGCAACTCCTCCAGCAATGATGTTAGCAACGATATTGCCAGGTTGGATCCAGGCGAAGAGTAGTTGGGATATCTTGCCTAAGCCAGACACGGGATTAAGATCCGTTTCACCTAGAGCACGTACCCTGACGGATTTCATTATCATCGTTGTGGATAATTGTGATTTGTCTTACCCGATAATGCTCAACATTCCTCCAAGAGCGAAGCCAAGCAGCGTTGCCCATGGCTTGATGCCGTCCGGACCAAAAACTATCCAGACCAAGACAGTACCAACGATCACGCTGACCAAAAGTCCATACAGCACCCATGAAGTAGGCACCAGTCTATCTTCAGCCTCAGTTTCGTGGCCTTTAGTCTGAGGACCATCTTGCCCAATAGCCGTATAATTTCTCCGCTGGGGTTTCACAGCTTCCATGAGGTACTCCAACGCGACGGGAAAGAGAGACACCAGACTGTCAGCGCACATGATGCCGAGTGATATCCACAAAATCCATCCTCGGGCTCCATTCGACATATCGCCTACGGGACCTGGAGCCCATCCAGATAACTTAGAAAGCGGTGATAAAATTGCCCACCCCACCAGCATACCCTGCAGATAGGAAAGATCAGACAACAAATCCACAAGTTAACTTGAAAACCAACAATATTCATGCTTAGAGTAGTCGGGAATCCCATGATGATACCTTTATACTCAAATTAGGTAAACAAAGGCTTAAACTCGAATAACAAACCTTGGCCAACATATGACAGACTTGGGGTGAAATACCATAGCCAGTCTTGCGCCAGATAATTGCCGAATATAGGGATTGCGAAAAGGACAGGGTAAAAGTAAGCAGATAACTGAACGAAGGTTTATAATCTTCCATGGTATACGTGAAATGAGACTTACTGTCAAAAATCCTGAGACAGCAAAGCTCCAGAGCAGGTCATGCCAACCTTCATGCTCAACTATCTCTCGCTCGGTCTCATCTTCCTCGTGTGTCTCCTCGACCACAGGAGTCTCGGCCGCTATGTCTCGACTATGCTCCTCTTCGTCGGCTTGATGATATCCTTCTCTGCGCCTCACAGAGGTTTCAGGGGGAGGTAGTTGGTGTAAAACGGATATTAGGTGGGCTGTAGCAGTTCCTGATGGGAAAGCTAATTGCTCCTCAATAATCTGAAAGAAATGTATATAATTAAGATACATAAGAGCTCTACCAAACGTACCACTTGTTTCCGTATGGGTGGCGAGAGGAAAACGCTAGCGTCAATCAATACAATACATTAGAACGTCGAGAAACATTTAATTCGCTTACCCGAAAAAGGCTACAGAGCAAGACCATCCTATAGTAGCTAACCATGTCAAGTGAATTGGCGGCGATCCATCTCGAGCCTCGGTAAGAAGAGTGAGGGCTGGTAGAATCCCTACAAACCCAGCTGCAAGAGGCATAGTTCCTGTGGCTACCGCAGTTGTTTGGACTACAATGATCTCTTGGGGCGTGAGGGGTTTAGGCAACATTCTAGATACAAGAAAGCCAATGAGAGCCGACTGTATGGACATCCTAGAGTTCTCCAATTAGCGAACGAATGGGTCGTTTAACGAGCTGACTTGGGCGTACATCGATATCCAGCCGGACTGGAGCCCCAAGCTCAAATTCGTGAAGCATATTAAACATCCAATAGCTAATCCCAATAATATCGCTGTGAAGGTAAACTCCGGCTGAGAACTGTGACCCTCTCTGGCTTCCGATTTGAAGAATCTACGTAAACAAGACCTTTAGGTTTACACTTAACTAATTGTCTTTGTGTGACAAACTCACTTGAAGAAGTATCCGAGATTCCTCATATATCTTCAGCCAGTATTTGTATTGTGGTGGCAAGAGCAAGGCGTCAGATGGTGCGGGGTGCGTGGTAAACGCGGTTGCCTACACTATCAGAGACGATCGTCAAGTCACATATTGGCAAGCGTGACAAACCTTCTTCACTGCCAATTGCGTTTTTGCACGCAAATTTCAAAATGCATTCATGTAAGGTATTAGATACTAGATTTCATTTACAAAGGTTGTCAATAGAGAGAGAATTGAGCTAGATGTTGACGAAAGATGGGTCGCGGTCGATGTGTGGGTCTCCCGATAGTATGAGGCGCGTTGTTTGGTCGAGGAAAGGTTGTTTGGTCGATCGAGTCATGCCAATGAGTCTTGTGCACTTAAAAAGAACTTATCGATTGACTACTACCTTCTTGCATACTTTCTTTAATCCTGGGTCGTGTCGCAATATATCTATGGTACAAAGGATCAGATCCGACGAGGGCGTGCTGCGAGTGATACCACCACCTGGGCAAGAAGCACCGTAAGCCTTCCTCTCTTTATCATTTGCAAATTATCTTATAGATCAGATCTTCGTAGATTGCCTAAGGAAGGTGAAAAGAATGTCCTCATCACGTCTGCTCTTCCGTATTGCAATAACGTCCCTCATCTGGGTGCGTGCGTTCCTACATGTTTCTTCCCATTCTCAACTGAGGGAAATCAGGTAATATCATTGGAAGTACTCTGAGTGCCGATGTTTTCAGTCGGTATGTTGCAAGGAATGACTATAAATTTTGGCGTGCTTACCGTCTGATAGTTATAACCGTGTGTTTCATGGGTCACAAACATCCAATCGATCATAAAACGTTACCTTCTAGGTACCAGGAATAGGCGTACGTTATACATCTGCGGCACAGATGAATATGGAACTGCGACAGAAACTCAAGCCCTGAAGGAAGGAATCACTCCCGGTGAACTTTGCGATAAATACAATGTTCTGCATAAAGAGACGTACGAGTGGTTCGACATTGGGTGTGTGGACATTTGTGGTGAAATCGAATGGAGTCGACTAATAATCATTCATTCTAGGTTTGACTATTTTGGCCGTACCTCGACACCACTGCATTCAGAGTGTGTTTGCCAAAATCAGGACTTATTCTATATGTTAATTTGGCTTTCTCTTCTCAGAATCTCCCAAGAAATATACACCAACCTTGGAAAGAATGGATTACTAGAAAGACAGGAGAAAGAACAAACATACTGTGAAGGATGTCCAAAGTAATTCCTTATTCTTCACCCAAACAATGTTTTACTGAATTACTTCAGGTTTTTGGCAGATCGATATGTAGAGGGCATCTGTCCACACTGTGGCTATGAAGATGCTCGTGGTGATCAATGCGATGGTTGCAGTCGCACTTTAGACGCTATCGAATTAATCAAACCTCGATGTCTTGTTGATAAAACACATACCGTCACCACACGTACATCAGCCCACATGTATTTGAAACTTAACGCCATCCAACCCCGCACTGAGGAATGGATCAAACAGTCTTGGAAAGCTGGGAAATGGTCACCAAACGCCGTGGTCAACGCCGAAGGAGAGATCATTGACGCTCGTCTGAAGAATGGTCTTCTTCCAACACCTCTGACCCGAGATTTGAAATGGGGAGTTCCAGTTCCTATCGAAGGCGACAATACTCTTGGAATGAATGGCAAAGTCCTTTGTAAGTTGTTGCATATTTTGTGTCGGATATGCTCTAAACAATTTTGCTTTTTTAAACAGACGTTTGGGTAGGTTTAGCATCCCGCATCTTATGATTTGGCCCTGACGTTTTGTTAGTTTGATGCACCCATAGGATACCCTAGTATAACCGCAAACTATACGCCTCACTGGAAGCAATGGTGGTTTAACCCCAAGAATGTAGATTTATACCAATTCATGGGCAAAGACAACGTCTATTTCCATACAGTATACTGGCCATCGGTCCAGATTGGTGATGGTCGCGACTGGACGAAGTTGCATCATTTGTCGACGACGGGTACGTGTCCTGCGTTCGTATCATATCATTTAGTTTGACTCTCCGGTACAGAATACTTGAACTATGAGGGCGGCAAGTTTTCGAAGAGTAAAAATCGCGGCGTGTTTGGTCCGGCGGCCAAAGAGACCGGAATTCCAGCGTCAGTTTGGCGGTATTACCTGCTGTCATCAAGACCAGAAACGGCAGATGCTATGTTTTCGTGGGCGGACTGTGTAAGTCATTGATAGCTGAACTAGGGAGAAAATGACTGATTAATCCTTGAAACAGATTGCAGCTAATAACAACGTTCTTTTGAACAAGTAGGTCCCACTGCGTTGTTTTGCAACTGCTGCTCATTATGATTTAGTTTCGGCAACTTCGTCAACCGTGCCCTCAAATTCGTGTCTTCTCAATATAACGGTGTGATGCCTGACGGAGAAGATACTCCAGGACCCTATTCCCCCAACGACGCCAATGACGCCGAATTTATATCCAACGTTAACACGTTGTTGAAAGATTATACTGATGCCCTGGACGCTGTCAAAATTCGCCTAGGACTTCACACCGTCATGCTCATTTCAAGCCGTGGAAACACTTATCTTCAATCATCGGGACTTAACAAGGCTCTGATCGCGTCCAATCCTATAAGATGTGCTCAGGTTGTTTCGCGAGCTATCAACCTCATCTACGTGCTATCCAGTCTCATATATCCTTTCATGCCTGCGACATCCGATTCTATCCTGACCCAGCTCAACGCCCCGGCCCGCGTAGTACCTGAACTCTTCTCCAACGATCTTCTTGCAGGTCATACTATCGGAGCCCCCGAGCATCTGTTCAAAAAGATCGAAGAAAACATGGAAGAGGTGTGGCGTCTAAAGTTCAAGGGAATTGATGAGAGCGTTTCGGAATCAGCAGTTGGGACTCCCAACCCTCTCAAAACAGTTCCTGGTCAATCGAAACGGAAAGCAGCGAAGAAGGCGGCCGCTACCTTACCTGTCTCTGATGGACCCAAGTCTGCCGAGGTTTTGGCATTGGAAGTTAAAGTCGCAGAGCAGGGCCAGGCGATCCGCGAATTGAAGGCACAAACGCCAAAAACGCCAGAACTGGACGCTCAAATCAAAGCTGCGGTAGATGTTTTGAAAGCGTTGAAGACAGACTTAGAAAATGCGCAAAAACAATCGTAGAGTATGGAAAAAAAAAAGTCGCAATGTTGTATTCAGTATCAACTTGCCCTGGAAAACATGGGCTGTAGATCAAGTGGTTTGAAATTATTTGTGTGTTGTGTGGGCATTGGGTACTGCGTCCACTATGGGTTGTTGTGTCAATTCAGTCTTTCTCCCATCCAGAGGCAACCACCACCACCACCACCAACCACCCCAACAGAACCAATTCCAGTTATTTTGCTTGGTATTGAGGTCGAATTTAGGAGATGCGTTGAATCAATCATATGATGATCAAAGGATAATCGCGGGTTAAAATCAAATTATGATGCTGGATGAATATCATTTCCTTGAGATGCTCGAGATTTTTTTGATTGTAAACTGAGGGTTTAAATGCTGTCGTCGGTTAAATATTGGACTCTGCCAAGGCCCGAAAAGGTTTGGACGTTGGGTAATATGGCCAGTATGGCAGCTTTGTGATCCTGCCGCACTGAAGAATCCACATGTAGCCGTCCAAGATTAAGGGTGTGCAATTTCCATTGCGGAATGGATATCTTGTACATTTCTTCGGCAAACTAGTGATACATATAAAAAGCCATGAAACAATATCTAATCGGACCTTTAAGGGTGGTAGACTCACCCTTTTTTTCGCTCCGGCAACACTCAGAAAATGTAGAGTCAAAACCTCAAGACTAGGGAGATTGATAGCAAGATGGTGAAAAACGCTAGCTTTAAGGCAAAAAATAGATATCTCCAGTTCACGGAGGATGCCAGGGGAAGCAAGATGTGTTATGAGTTGGGTAAATACGTAGTGCGGAAAAGCAACTTCTTTGATTGTCAGTGATGTGAGCGTGGCCTTGTATTGGATAGCATAGGGTCCATAACCAGTTGTATAGATCGACGGTAGGTTAACAGAAAGCCGTTCGATAACAGGAAGCGGGACTCGAAAACATGTATGTGAAAAAAACAAGTGTGAGTAGTCCCTGCCAACCTGGGAGATTATCCCAATGTTGAGGTCGCGTATTCGAGTTTGGTGAGTGTGTAAAAATTGGTCGAGTCCAGAAAAGTCTGCCCCAACTAGGCTGAAAAACGTTTGCTCAAATATGAACGTCCGGAGAGATGGCATGATAATGAGGTGTCGTAATAGAAAGGAAAGATCGATATCTCCCGGCGCTTCCAAGGCTAATGATGTGATAGTTTTGTGGCTACTGATGAAAGGTATCAAAGTTTTTGGCCTCATGTCAGTTTTGTCGAAAGCACCAGAGGGGCGCAAAATCCGAACGGATAATGTTCGAAGGCTGGTCAGTTTGGTAGGACCTGTGGGTAGAACCAAATGCAAATCTTCCAAAGGCACACTAAGGTGCAGAGTCGTCAGGTTTCGTCCAAAGGCCTGCCAGCCTTCGACAAAAAAAGAAGGGGTCGCCTGTGAAAAAGAGAGATGGTGCTCAGCTAAGATGTCGATATTCAGGCGTGTCAAAGAGGTCAAGTTTTTCATGATATTCAAGACCATCTGCTGAATGGTTTGAGGTTTTAACGCTCGTATCCTGTCGACTTCTGGCCTGTCTTTTGGACTTGACATGGATATGGACTGAAATCGAGCGAGAACATTTTCAACCATCCTTTTGCGAGCCCATTTACCCTGTTCTTGCTGAAGCAGATGGCAGAGATGACCAGGTCGACAAGTGAACGTCTTTACTCGGTAAGCAATATCAGGTTCCCTGTATATTCCATCCTGTAAGCACGGTCAATAACAAGATGGTGAGATTAGATACAAACACAAGTCGAGCAAGGCATTTCATTGTCTGCTTCTGGGATAAGGGACCAAAGCTTGCGGCTTTGTAACGTTCGTCCATTGCTATGCTGAGCAAAGAACGGTCGAGACCGTATAGTTGCTCCACTTCTGCTGGTGGGAGAAAGCTGGTAATATGTCGCCAAACGTCGTATGGAACATGCTCAATGACATTGTAGCGGTTAGGACTGGATATCATGGAGATAAGACGTTTTTGGTCACGGCGGAGTATGTAGTCCAAGCCTGAAAAAGCATAATTATATACAATCTAATACAGATAATGCGAGGGAATGGTATTATTGCCTTCCCGCAGTAATTCGCAGATTGGTCATACTACGATTCCTGAGTCCAGTGTCCTCATAGCTCCTCCTACCTTGAACCCCAATCGCTCCTGACCTTTGAATCCCCAGACGACCGTCTTCCTGTACACGATCCCCGCCTTCACCAGAAATTCGTAACGCTGTGGTGCTCACGTTCTTCCTCGCATCCATCGAAAAGAGTCCTCTGCCTCCACCTCCGCCTTGAACAGGACCACCGCTAATGCCGCTTCCCATACCATAATTGCTTGTGGTGCTACTAACACTGCTATTGCTTTGATGTCGTTTCGAATCGAGGTTGAATGCATTGCCAACTGGCACGCTGAAACGGCGAATCCAACTTCTACCAGATTTAGGTTTATCTTGAGGTTTAAACGGGGCGGGCTGCGGAGAAGACCCGTGAATGGTATCTTTATTCAATCCATTATTGTTCTCTGGAAGTCGGCGCGTTTCGTGTTGCTCGTATTGGGTCTCCAATCTGGTTTTCTGCAAAGGCGATGAAGATTGTGAATTCTGTCCATACCTCGGGGAATAGGGCGAGTGTATAGTTGCAGGTGGCGTATTTGTTACTGGTGATGAAGGTGGTATGAGATGAGAGTTATTGTATGAATATTGAGATCTTGGATTAGGTTTGGAACTCGCCGCAGGAGATGATGATGATCCAAGAGGGGCAGTTTCAGGGAGGTCATCGAGATCCATCTGTGAAAGGCGGCGCTCCAATTGATGTCGAAGGGATACTCGTCGCTCTCGAGGACGTAACGTTGGCTGATCACGACCATCACTCTCGCTATTCTCGCGCATGTTGAAAAGTCGAAGTCGATCCCTCTCTAATTCCTGAGTGCGTATCTCCAGATCCCTTTGTCTTTCTCTTAACTGCTGCTCTCGCTTTCGTCGTTCAGAAAGTATCGGTTCATCGTCCCGCTGCCGTCGGCGATCGTCTTCTGAGTTGGAGACAGAACGACTTTGTGGCAACTCCGATAGACGGTCTGGATATACCGGCTCTTGAGATTGATGCGGTGGGGTATCAACAGGAGGGAGGGACTGTTGTCGTAACGGTAATGTAGGTTTCGGTTTGGGTGAAAGAGGCGCATCAGCTGGCTGATATCGCGATGCTAGACTATTTACGCTCAGAGGTAATCGAGGAAGGTCTCGTGGTGGAGGAGACGTCGAGCCCGACTGCGAATCAATAAGTTTTTTATAGCAATTAGAACCAAAGTGACGACGTACTGCATTAGAGAATCGATTCCGCATAGTGGCAACCAGACTTGATCCAGCATCTGCTCTTTCAAGAGAAACACGAGACTTGGTGTTATCGTTAGTTCGTGAATTCGGTGGCCTTTCTGCATTGTAATCCATGCCAAATTCGCGCCCGTTATCTTGGTAATCGTCCTGGCTATGTGGGGGGCGTGTATCGCCTGATGAGGATGATCCGTGCCTCCCGTCGTGAAGAAGATTTTCGAATGCCTGTTGCCTGATATCTGTAGACGTGGTCATCTGTGGTTGCGGTGCTGTTGGCTGCCCTAAGTCATTCGGTGAAGTTGTAGCAGGTAATATAGAATCCGATTCTCTGCCTTGTATCCGAGGTCGTACTGGTGTGCGAAGAGGAGCTAGCGGAAGAGAACCTGGGTTATCACGCGTGTGTTGCTGGTGCTCTGTCTGATCCGACTTTGCGACGTCGTCGAGCCCACGTCGATCATCATTGGCGGAAACTGGGGAGTCCATCGGCTGAGGTGGGAGGTTGAGGTTGGAGGTAGATGAATGAGCCGATTGCGAAACTGATGAATGTTGTGGTTGTTGACGAGGCGGAGGCAAAGGGTAATGGGTTGGAGGTGTTGGAAATGCGGATAATGAACGAACGGAGCCCGTGTTGGGATCCGCGAAAGGTAGCCTCGGGGGCTCAAGGTTCGTTAGAGCAGAATCTGCCTGTCCTTCAGTATTTGTCGCACTGTAGGGGTTCTGTCTCAGGATATTGGGTGGGCCGCTTGCAGGGGGGTTATAATCTCTCAAAGGCGGATCACTCCATGAAAGTTGAGCCAGAGGTGATGTAGAATAACCGACCGGAGGTAGCAGCAGTTGTTCAGTTGACTCTCGAAAATCGGGGGTCCTTTCCCTTATCTCTTCTTGAGCTGGTGATGACATTTGCTGACCGTCTTCCTCGATTGGTCTGACGGCTCGAGGCATGGACTGGGGCTGTCGGGGACTAGAAGTATCTGTGTCAGGCAAACCCTGAGGAACGGAGCCGGACCAGCCGCCTTCACACAACGCCCGCCATTCGCCCAGAGGACCAATGGTCGGCGAGAAACGACGAATACTTTCGCAAGACCTTTGCCACTCAGCATCTGCAATACGGGACAAGCAAGCAGCCAAGCAGTAGGTGGTTGTTGTATGTCGCTGGGTAACATTGACAGCATGGTTTCTGCACTCAGCAGTCAGGCGAATCACACAAATTCTAAGCAAATTAGATACCCACTGTGTTTCTTGCGAGATTTCGGGGCCCAAAGTGCTGATAAGGTTAATGTACCGTGAATGTTCTTCTTGAACATCCGACGCTTTCTTTTTTGACTTCTTCTCATATGCCAGACCTAGCAACAAATTGTTACTCATCTTTTGGAAAACACGTCCAGACATACCGGCTTGCTTTATCTTAGCGTTGGCATTAATGAGCCTCTCGTCATGTGCCTTCTCTTCTCTCTATGATACCTCCAGGTTTGTGGTAGCAAGGATATTTGACAAATAAACCTACAGCAAGTTTCTTGAACCACTTCTTTACTTCATTGCTGACGCCGTCGTACTCCTTGTCTACAACTTTTGCAAATTTGGAATCGATGTCCGATAACGCTTCGAAGATGGTTGCACTTGTGTGTAAGGCATTGGCTAATGGTTCTAGTCAATATGGTATCGTACATAACAATGGCATACCTGAGATGTCCCCGGTTATCTTCAACCCAGCGGTTTCCCGTAAGGCCTTTGCCAGCTTCTTCTGCAGGACGAATGCTGCACCTGCGACTTCGCAATATTCGTTCAATATGTTGAGCAGATTTTCAATAGACTTGCAAGACTTGTGAATATCCGAACGTTCTGCTGCCATTGAGCAGTCCTGGAGCGCGAGGAGACTAAGATCACTGATGATCGCCGGCGCCCGCTGTGCCGTCGAAGCAAGCCATAAAGAGAAGGAATTCCCACGATCTCAAGTAAAGTACTTTACTGTATAAACAATCCGTCATTTAACAATTTCACGCCGCCATGTCGGATCTAAAAACTTATCTTGCAGAAAAGTACATGTCTGGTCCCAAGGCCGATGCCATTCTTTCTCGAACGGGCCCTCTAAAGAAGAAGAAACGCAAAGTACAAGAAGGTACCGCAAACCCACCAGCAGGAGGGACAATTATTCGTGACGAGGATGCAGGATGGGGAGAAATCACAAAGGAGGACGACAATGATGACTTGAAAGAGGCAGTAGTGGAAAACGATCGAGGGTTCAAGAAACGCAAAGTAGTCAACGCGTCTGCCGAATCCAGTTGGATCACAGTGCAAGAAGGTCAAGTCAAGGAAGAGACTCCACCACTTGCAGACGAACAACCCATGGTCGTCGACGCGCCTTTCACGGGAGGATTGCTAAATGCTCAACAGTTGAAGAAAATGCTACCACAAAATAATTTGACGAATACGAGTCATCTGACTGCTGAGGAAATTGCGCGTGCGCAGGAGACGGTGTATCGGGACTCGTCAGGGAAGAAGATTGATACCAAGGCGGCGCGTGCTGAGGCGGCTCGGCTGAAACGGCTAAGAGAAGAGAAGGAAGCGCAGAAGATGGAATGGGGGAAAGGCCTTGTTCAGAAAGATGAGGCAGAGAAAAGAAGACAAGAATTGGAGAAACAACGAGGGACGGCATTTGCAAGACATGCTGATGATAAACATTTGAATGAGGAGTTGAAGGCAAAGGAGCTGTGGAATGATCCAGCTGCTGCATTTTTGACGGTACGTTTTCTCAAATGATTTCCTTCTGAACTGTCTTGTTGACAGCGTTTTCTGGATTTTAGAAAAAGAAATCAAAGGGGCCTCGGAAACCTGAATACAACGGCCCTCCACCGCCACCGAATCGGTTTGGTATCAAACCGGGTTACCGGTGGGATGGCGTCGGTATGTGGCCTATATTCTATCCAATTTGAATCCCCTTTCTAATCAACGTGAATAACCTAGACAGAGGAAATGGCTTCGAAAAGAAATTATTCCAAAGCCAAAATTCAAGAAAACGAAAAGGAGCAGAAAGCTATCAATGGAGTGTGGACGATATGTGACGGCCAGGAGGATGTGTACACTGTATCGGAGATTTCCTCCCATGTCTCCTGCTCGGACATTGTGAGCGATTTTCATTACGTTTCTGTCGAGCTATCCCACAATTAGCTAAAGATAACAATGCAGACTGTCTGTTTATCGATTTCATGCCCCTGCGACCATCATTTATTCGGGATTGCATCGCGATGACATCGAGTGATCATTACTCTTATTAGCAGGTCATTCATGTTTGGCTTTGCATATGCAAGTCTAAAGGCCTGCATTTATGGTCGATGAAGGCCTTTCCCTTGGTGCCATACCTGAGAGCGGCCTGAGAATTTTACGTCTATTCATGACAGACTGGCAGGAATTATTATATTCATGATGAACGTTAAGATAATGATTTTTGTGTCAAAATTGACTGGATTTGGTAAGGTACACATTTGTCAGAAAGTCGACATCTCCAAGATCATTGACCGTCGTCGTTAAGTTAACTTTACCCCAAACCTTTCTTTTCTACCATAACTTACCATGCCCGCGGGTTATTCTGCTCTTCCAAACCCTCGGTCTAACCCGGAGCGAGAGATGGCCGACGCCTTCGATCTCGAAGACGACGCCGACGACCATCACTCAGCACACGACGAAACAACTCCCCTAACTCATGACAGCAACCAACCTCCTCCAGCTCTTTCAGCTACAGGTCATGTTTTTTCTAGGGGAACCACCTCTATTCCAGGGGCCTACGACTTCGAGCGCGAGTATGACTTCCCCCCACCTGGGTCACCACCTACTCCAAGTTCCAGGGCGCTTCCAAATGATTTTGGAAACTCAAACGGTTTTCTACCCATGTCACCTATCCAAGTACCCAAGCCGAGGGTGTCATTTTTCCGAAGAGCTGTTGGAGCCGTTTTACCAACGCATTACGCAAGAGTGGCAACGACGGAAACTCACTCCACACGACCGACAGGAGGTGGAATCGAAAACGATGGCGTATTTGCTAACGTTACAGCGAAACCCCAACGAGCAACGGTAGTCCATACTGAAGATGGTGGTATATACATGGCTCCTGAAAATAGTCAAGACCAAGGTCCTCCTGTAAGTTTGTCTTATCCCGAGTCTATCCTCTTTATTCAAAATAATCTCAATCACAATCTTTTTTTCTCTAGTCCTATCTAGAAGCGCAAGCGGACGCTGTTCCTCCTTACTGGGAGACAACAATCCATGCACCCGCAGGCTTAGAACCCGGCGCCGACATGATCATCGATGACCTTCCTACCGGCTCTTTTTTAATATTCTGTTTAAACGTTTTCATTTCATTTTTCTTCCAATTTATTGGATTCCTTCTTACCTACCTCCTCCACACTTCCCACGCTGCCAAGTATGGCTCACGAGCCGGTCTTGGACTTACACTCATTCAATACGGTTTTTATTCACGGTCGATGAATACCGTCGTCGGAGACCCTCAATCGCCATCAAATGGAACATCAATTGAACGCTCTGAAACGGGTTGGGTTTCAAATGGTAGCCCAACAGCACCAATGCCATACACGCATAATCAGAACAGAATTTCGCCCGCGTCACGAGATTGGTTGTCATTCTTGTTTATGACCCTGGGTAAAGCAATTTCTCGCAATATTACTTTGTTCCTACATACTGATTTTTGTCGATTATCAGGCTGGTTTCTCCTTCTCACTTCCATTATAGGATTTTGGAGAGTCAAGCGTTGGGAGCAATCTGTCCGCCCAACCCCTGTATTAGCCGTTGAACAAGTAGAAGAAGATCGGCATGTCAGGCAAAATCTTGAACACGTTTTTGGGATCTCCTTCGCCGAGCCCCGTGAAGATAACCAGTCCAGGGTCCATCAGGAGGGATCAACAACCCCACTTGCTCCAGTACAGAGCGCTGCAGTGCATGCAAGATTGACTAGGGATCTTCGGGCTGCAGGACTTTTATAATCTCCCACCAACTCATAAGTCCGACCTCGTTGCCTAAATTATTATTTTATTGTTTGAGGAGTTTTCTACACAGTGTATAATCAGTCCTTCCTTTCCCAAAACTGCCATACCGTTTTCTGTTTTATTTATGCTTACAAATATCAAAAATTATTAGTGGCTCTTCAAGGTCGTTTTTCAAAACTCATTAAAGACCAAATGGATACACGGTTGTCTTTACCACCTGCGACAAGCCACCTGGACCTATCTAGTTTTTCTTCCTTACTCAAATCTTCATCATCTGAATCACTTTCTTCAACGTCAGGATTCTCTTCGACTTGTATGGACCTAGCAAATTCTAGACATTGACAAGCGGACTTGTGATATTGGAGTGTTCCCAGAGATTTGAAATATTTCGTTGAATAGAGGCGGATTCTTGATATGAGGCGTGAGCAAATGATAGATAATGGAACAGAATGATTCTCACTTTCCATCCCAACCTCCTACAGCGGTCACTTTCCCATCATCACGGATTGCGATGGACCCATTACCAGCATATTTAGTGCGGTGAGCGATAAAGTCTATTTCAGGTGAGGGATTCTGTGCCTGGGGTTACGGAGGCTTATGGTGAACAAATGATAGGAGGGTTGAGTTGATTCTGCGATAGAGTTGACGCACCAATAAATCGTAACGACAGACGAGATTATCAGCTGAAATAGTTAACGCAAAATCATTCAACCGTGAAACTCTCATGGCCATGACTGTAAATAATTCAATGGGTCAATGGAGAGACACATGGCGAGGAAAGCATGTTGTTTCCTACTCGATTCGACGTGAAGTTTGAACTTCCAGACTATGTTCCACCCCACACCCTCAACGGAAGTCTCTTTGTCATTCCGAGTGTATTCATGGAGAACCACGCTACCGTTCTCGTAAGCGCAAAGAAGACACAATCTCCTATCTTGGGCTGCCGAAGTCGAGGGTCGAGTTTGACTTTGATGATAGAGATGTAAAGACATTATAATCCCTGAAAAATAAAAGTGAGAAAACATGTGCAACTTGTACCTTGCGTATAAAAAAGGGAGAGACCTGATGTATTTCTGCCTCCAGGGTTTGAAGAAAAGATGGACTTTTGTATTTCTTGACCGATGGTAGCATGTATTCTATCTCGAGCTGGTAGGGACCAGATGTCTACCTGTTGAGAATCGAGGTTTAAGCATTTCCGAGAGTTAGGCGAATAGAAATGCATACAGTTGATGAGTCGACAAGGTTGGGAAGGGCGATTAAGGCTTTGGATTCTTTTTCTGATCCGGTGATCACTTTGAGCAACGAAAAACGACAAAAGTTGAGGGCGTTGACATCCATGGAGTAACGTAGCGTTGGGACAGGTAAGCTGGGTAATGCAGCAGAGCCACCGAGTCGAGCAGAGAAAGGCGTTTCTTCGATACTTTCCCATATGTGAAGTTTATTATCTCGGGCATGTCTGTAATTCGTTATAGTAAATCAGTCGACCGACAAAGTAAGTAAGGCAATAAAAATCACATACGTACGTTACTACATACTTGTCCCACTCTTCTACACCCAAAATGCTATCTGTATGTGCGTTCCATTGGGTTATAGCACGTAAAGAACGCGTCGATGTCACGACGATTTTGCCTGATGCATCACCGGAAAATATTCTTTCATTATCTACGGAAGTGGAGAGAGCGCTTATTGGGGAAGAGTGTGAGCGAAGTATATGTTGTGGTGCAGGCGGCGGGGGTGCTGCTGACATCGTACGCGCGCGTGTGGTCCAGGTGGTTGTTGCGATTAACCGGACCGCCAGTTCTTGCCAAATATGCCCAAACGTGCCGACAACGAAGTACGTGTCGAGCTCACCTCTTGAACTTGTACACCATCTGCTTTCTCCAAAAAATGCACAATATAATCTCTCGAGTCAACAATGTATCCGCTTTTATGTCCTCATGTGTGATGGTCCTCTTGGCGGCTATCACGCTCACCACCTTTCTGTTCAATGCAAACCCTCAAGGCGACTTGACTATTTCTTCTATAAAAGTGTTAGTTTGCTCCTGATCCTGAACCATGGAAGATTTTTTTATTAGCGGCTTCTTATTAGTGTTTCCTCTAATGCACGACGATACCCCAACCGTAAACAAGACCTCACTTTCGTTAATTTCAACCTTACCGCAGGTATGCAGGATCTTCCTTTTTCAAATCTCAGAATAGTTTTATTTGAATATGCCAGATCTGACACCTCTTTTCAACTGGAATACTAAACAATTATTCTTGTACTTGGAAGCGGAATATGATAACGCTAAAGGAGTGCGTCGCCAAATCTCTCATTCATTGGCATTGTTTCAACCTTGACCCAGGTGAAGAACCAAGTGGTCATTTGGGACCGCATTGTACGACGGAAAGAGGATGCTTTCATTAAAGTTGTGGGCAAGAACAAATACATGTTCCGAGACATGTCATCCACATTCAAGTGAGCAAGCCGCCCAATATCAATATTTTGTCGTCACGAACGAGCTGATTTTGCTGCTAGAAACGTGTCACCAGCATATTATTCCCTCAAATACAACATTATGCCTTATGTAGGAGTTCTGACCTATGGTGAGGCTGCAAGGACTTCAGAAGCGGTCGCCTTCCCCGCGACGCAGGCTCGTCTATAGAGTGCTCATGTTTGATCGTACAATGTATTCTTTTATTCGGGGAAGCGCAAAAGGATTTTGGATCCAACGTTACACCGACATTCTTGTTATTGGCCAACTATACCAATTTCTATGCCTCTTGCTCAGATTTCTTAACCATTGTTAGAACCTCTGGCTTGATACCCACGAGGAAGTCCTTGGTCGTCTTGACGGGTTTCCAGCCTATTGATAGTACGGGAGATTGTGCCAATGGGCGTTGAGCCCTGGAAATCCCTATATCAGATCTGGGCCAAACCTACTTTACGGATGACAACTCACGCGCCAAAAATACTTGTCAAATTTCTCTTTTGTAAGTTTTGTTGGTTCCGAATTATCCAACTACCTAATCGACATAAGAGCCTCTCCAATCGCCTTGCTAACATCGTACATTCACCATTCTCTCCAAAGTTTACGCCCTCACGACCATGTCCTGTAGCCGGGTTGGCGACAATCGAATTGTAAAGCACAACGAAAAGATCAGCGACTTTGAACACCATGTTAGCCTCAAAACTCAAAGCTAACAAGACTATTGTGGAAGTTTTACCTTCTTGAACGTGCAAGTTCGGCCAAATATTTTTGCATACACCGAAATTTTCAGGCGCTCCTTTTCACATTCAAGTGAGCAAGCTACTTTCAATATTGTCATCACGAACGAGCTGATTTTACTGCTAGAAATGTGTCACCAGCAAGATACGCCCTCAAATATAACACTATGCCACAGGTAGAAGTTCAGAAGCAATTGCCCCCCGAGCTACGCAGTCCCGTCTATAGAGTGTTCATATTTGACTATGCACTGTGTTCAGGGAAGCGCAAAGTAGTTTGGATTCAACCTTCTCCGACATTCTTGTTGAGGTGGCGATGCCGATTACCAGTTTCTACGCCTTTTCGGATTTTCTAACCAATACTAGAACCTCTGGCTTGATACTCTCGAGGAAGTCCTTGGTCGTCTTGATGGGTTTCCAACCTATTGACCTTGATCTATTCGCCCGAGCACGGGAGTTCGTACCGACGAGCTTGGAGCCCTGGAATCTCTATATCAGATCTGGGTCAAACTTACTTTCTAGATGACTACTCACTCGGAAATACTTGTCAATTTCTTCTGTTGTAAGGACTGTTGGTTCAGGATTATCCGCCTTCCCAATTGACATAAGAGCCTCTCCAATTGCCTTGTTAACATCGTAAAGGGTGTGTTCACCATTCTCTCCAAAGTATATGCCCTCACGACCATGTCCTGTAGCTGGATTGGAGACAATCGAGTTATAAAGCACGATGTAGAGATCAGCGACTTTGAACATCATATTAACCTCAAAACTCAAAGCTAACAAGGCTATTGTGGAAGTTTCACCTTCTTGAATGTCCACGTTGGGCCAAATATTTTTGCCTGCTCCCACTATACCCGATCGACCTCGGTCCAAAGCTATCGTTAAAAACCATGGAATCGAGATCGAATGGGGATTCTGTATTCCCTGCTCGACCAATTCACCAGTGACAACGCCATATATCATTGAAGGTGATATGATATAAACCTTGACATATCCTGCCGTGCTAATCGGTAAGCAATGATACTTATCTTCTGTTCTCTAACGCACCTTCTTCATCAGCATTAATCAGTTCTAGTTCTACATTCCTGTGAATCTGAGTGTCAGGAAGCGTTTCAATCTGGTCGGGATTGGCGTCGTCATAGATCGTGTCAGAGGCGTTCCCAGCCGCTCCGTCAGCGAGTACGCCTGCATGAATTGAATATAATTAATGTAAGTTTACAGTTCCCAACCAGGGGATACTTCTCGTGCTTACCAGTGCCAGACTAAATAGTGAAGATCTCGGCGTCAGTATGGGAAGTCGAGGCTTCAAGATATCTAATATGGTACCGTATGAATGTAGATCGGTGCAATTTTAGTCTTCTGATAACGTGTCTTCAAGCCTTTCAAGGTTGCTTTTGCTGCTACGAGATCATCTGCATCAGCCTTTTGAGAAGATGATTTACTTTCAGCGCTACTATTACTCACAGATACACTAGTACGCACCGTTGCAATCACGACGTCAGCTTGTCCAGTCAACTTTTCTACTAGCGGTGCGTCGGAGTGAGATCCCACGACTGGGTTGACTCCGAAGGCCCTCAAATTTTCTGCCTTCTCTGGCGAACGTACAAGAACTGTGATATTGAAGGATGCGACGTCAGGGTGCTTGAGAAAACGCAAAAGCACGGTGCCCCCAATATATCCTTGACACAATATCAGCCTCTCGTGGACAAAATGTTGCGGACCTATGTGGACTTACCCGTTGCTCCGGTCAGAAAAATATTGGTTTTGGTGGACATGGTCTGTGAAGTTGCTGAAGGGGTAGTCGATGGATTTTTTGTGAGTTGTAAATGTAGTTCTGTCAGCCTCTTATACGCTAATGCAGATTACCACATCCGCAAGTTCTTACCAATTGCTATTTTTTTACTCATGAAGCCGACTGACTGACGTCACAGTCACTGCGTGTGTTCGCATGAATGATCATAAGAATTTCTTTCAAGTACGTACACAATAATATATTGGTCCTTAAATTTACTAAACTTGTAGCTTCAAGTTGAATTTGAATGGTAAAATGGGATTAGAAGAATGAAAACTTCTCATTCTTCGCCAGACGCAGAGGTCCGCATGCTCCTCGCTGGGTTTATATCTACCGAGACTTCTTGCTCCTACCTCCGGACTCCGGCCTCAGCTCATGCTCACAGGGAGGTCTCGACCGGCTTCCGATTAATAAGGAGCCCTGATCTATTCGCGACAGCGCGGTTACTTGTGCCAAGATAATTAATAAGAGAAACCCTAAGGCCCGGGCTTGGAAGTCGACGATTGTTATCACGCTCTTCTTTGCTGGATCTCAAACATACCTGGTTCGCGATTATCGTTTTTGGAGCCTGCCCGATAAACCTCCCGACATTGTAGAGCAGTGATGCGGGGTTTTGTCGCACCGCCGGGCCTACTAGCATCGTCTAAATATGCTGTGGATATCAAGAGAGTGCTAGTGAGAAATGATAAGGTTTTCGAGCAGAAGCCTTATTCGATAACTCTGAGTAGTCCGAGTCCTGAATCATGAATCTTTTTCATTGGATTGCTCGTGTCTGGAAAAACAACACTAATCTAACTAACTGTTTACTATTCAGTGAAGAACGGCGGTCTACAGGATGTGGCTCATTACTCATTATGCCTTCCCATATTTCTGAATGAGCGCAGCAACCTCCGGCTTGACGCTCGCAAGGAGATCCTTAGTCGTCTTGACGGGCTTCCACCCAATGGATCTCGATCTATTCGCCACAGCACGGGAGTTTGTCCCAAGAAACGACGAGCCCTGAGCATCTCGGTCAGACTTGCCCTGGTAATAAATTTTGGATGATCACTTACTCGGAAATACTTAGCAATGTCTTCTTCGGTAAATGTAGTTGGTTCGGGATCATCTGCTTTGCCGATGGCAACAAGAGCCTCTCCGATAGCCTTCCCGACGTCGTACAGAGTATGTTCCCCATTTACGCCAAAGTAAAATCCTTCCCGGCCATGACCAGTAGCAGGATTGGCGACGATCGAGTCGTAAAGTACGATATATAGATCAGCCACTGAGTAATGTATTAGCCATCCAGTGCGAGAAGAATAGATTTTATCTTTACCTTCATCAATGTTTACATTTGGCCAGAAGTTTTTGCCTTGTCCGATCATACCAGCGCGACTTCGGCCCAACGCTGCCCGGATAAGCATTGGGACCTGCTGAGAATGAGGATTTTGGATCCCGCGCTCAACCAATTCACCCGTGGCGATCCCATAAATCGTGGAGGGTAGGATGATGTAAACCTTGACATACCCTGATAGATAATATAAACTAGGAAAATTAAAACCTAAGAGAACTGTCATGCACCTTCTTTGTCTGCGTTGATCAATTCAAGATCTACATTCCTGTGGGGTTGAGTGTCAGCAAGTGTTTCTATCTGGTCGGGATTGGCGTCATCGTAGATCGTGTCGGTGGTACGGTCGCCAACAGCGTCGTCAACCAGTACGCCTACATATGTTCAAATTATTACCATATGATTAAATACAAGTCGATCTCAAACTTACCAGTACCAGACTTATTGGCGAGTATATGTGCATCAGCATGCAGTACGGCTTGCCAAATTCGTTACATACAGTTTCAATGAAGATTGAGGGGATGCCCGTTTCCTCGTAGCGGGTCTTCAATCCTTTCAGTGCCGCTCGAGCTGCATCAAGATTATCTGCATCAGCCTTGTGAGCAACCTGCTTTAGTACTAATCTCAGAAACCAGGAATGAAATGATGGATGCCCACGGTTGCAATGACCACATCGGCCGCAGCAGTCAACTTTTCAATCAGCTCTACGTCGGAGTGATCTCCAATGACGGGGTTGACACCGAAAGCCTTGAGCTTTACCGCTTTCTCTTCTGAACGCACGAGAACGGTAATATTGAATAAAGCAGCGTCGGGATGCTTCAGGAAACGTGAAAGCACGGAGCCTCCGATGTATCCTATGGAAGAGATCAGCACTAGATGAACTCTTTTAACTTGAAGGGGACGTACCTGTAGCTCCAGTAAGAAAAATATTGGTTTTCGTAGGCATGGTAGAAGCGAGAACACTAATAATAACAGAGACTCGTGTCTGGGATATACATCGTCACTTGTATCATTATGTCATTCACCATTGAAGCAATGATCAGACGCTTCCCCCGAGTCTGGGAGTATTCAAAACCAAACCTACACGCTCTTATGACCGCTGGACCTTCGACGATAGTCTTGACAACAACCAACAAATATATAATGTGAGCTACTATGTAACGTAGTCAGCCTATAATTATTACCAGACAAGTAAAAAAACAAATTAATTCACCTCGAAAATACTTTCTTATCTAGTGCCCAACATTGAACAAGAAACATCTTCCGATTTTGCGCTCGTTCCAACGTTTGGCCCACTGCCAAATTACCTTTTGATAAATTTTTACAAGTCACGGCGAACCATGTCAAACAGAAAATAACATTCGTTATTAACACCGCTGTCCGCGGTCATGCATGGGCAAAGTGTTATATATAATATAAGCGAACGTTGTCTTATTTAAAAGATGATGTTCTCTTTCGCAAATTCATACCAATGGTAATGGCTCTAACAGGATTAAAAGTCATCGAGGTGAATTTTTATCTTTTGCCCAATTTCCAGTCAACAAGATCACTGACATGTCCTCCTAGTTTGCAGGCCTCGCGCCTGGACCATTCGCTGGATTGATCCTTGCTGAAAATGGAGCATCCGTAACCCGTATTGATAGACCAAACACCGCCTCCAACGATATCCTTTGTCGTGGAAAGCGTTCGATCGTCATTGACTCGAAACTGCCAAATGGGCGGAAGTTACTGGAGGAAATGATTTGTGCAGCCGATGTTGTCATTGATCCATATCGCCCTGGGGTGTTGGAAAGACTTGGACTTGGACCTGAAGTATTTCTGGGAGACGGCCGAAGAAAAGGATTGAATGAGAAACTTATCTATGCAAGACTCGTGGGGTAAGTCTACCTGTATCATGCGGTGCATTACGCCATTTACCATTACGTCTCTCAGGTTCCCCAGGACAGGCATGCTTAAAACTCTGCTATCTAAAGGTCCCCTATACTTACTTTACACCAGGACCACACAAGGACATGGCTGGTATGTGTCTTTAGCTCAATTTATCTCTAATGCACCAAACCTAGGCTTCATTACGTAGGTCACGACATCAATTACCTAGCGCTAAGCGGTATACTGGCTGTCAGTTGCGTCTATTGTGATAGACTGCGTCGAAAGCTGATCTTATCATTGTCTAGCTACTTCCTGGTTCTTCTGACAAGCCAACCTTTCCTTTGAATATATTGGCTGACTTTGCTGGTGGAGGCATCATGTGTGCAGTTGGAATTCTTCTTGCGCTCATTGACAGAGGGAAAACTGGACGCGGCCAGGTCGTCAACACGGATATGGTAATGTGTCGTCCTTTACCATTCATTTCTCATATTGACATAGTCGACAGGTATCGGGAACGCGTTACGTCTCATCTTTTCCCCTCATTCATGACTATCTTTCGACCACGATGGCAAGGGGGTTGAACCTTTTGGATGGCGGTTCACCTTTTTACAACGTTTACACTTGCAAAGATGGAGGCTGGATGTCAGTCGGATGCCTAGAGCCCCAGTTTTTTAAGACCTTTATCACGATTTTCGTGAGCACATTACCGCCAGATTTTGACCCTCACAACGGTTGGAAGCCCAGTCCCGAGAATCAGTTCAAGAGAGATCAATGGCCAAAATTGGCAGAATATATGACAAAGGGGTTTTTGACAAGCCCGCGAGACTTTTGGGCAGATGTTTTCCATGGTATGTGATCCACGTGAATTACTTTGCAGTCTGTGATTTTTTATATTATTTTAGGAACGGACGCCTGTGCCGTACCGGTATTAACACCCAAGGAGGCTGGGAAAGTGACTTCAAATATCCCGATATTTCACCCTCAGGTATCAAAGCAGCTGGAGGCAGGAGAATATTCAGACTCCAAGATAATCGCTAGTATACAGCCTGGGCTGCACACAGATGTCATCCTGAAAGACTTTGGGTTCGATGCTGGGCGGATAAAGAGACTGAAAGACGAAGGGGTGGTTTTGATACGTGTACCTTGCAAGCTGTGAAGTAAATGTCAAAAAAGTTTCATTTATTTAAATAATTATAAATACAGTCCGATCATCATTGACAATGTCCCGCCCTGAATTTATCACATGAATTCCTTCCTTACTTAAATCCCCGTTTCGTTGACCTTAATACAGTATCATGGCTTCTTCACCTCTTACCAGAGACCAAGTTGCAAAGGTAAACGTTTAGTAATGGTCCTCAACCAGTTTTCTGACCACTCTTTAGCACAATAAACCCGACGACCTGGCATGTTATCTATCAAATACTACAAATTCCATCTACTTATGTTGAAGGTTTAGTGGATTATCATCGACGCAAAGGTTTTTGATCTTTCGAAATTTAAAGCACTTCACCCCGGTGGTTTGGCGGTCTTGCTAGATCCTGAAATCGGTATATGCCCCTTTTACTTCTCATTCATCTTCAACAACTAGATATATACAATTCAGCTGGCCAGGACGCAACAGAGGCGTTTTTTAGCCTTCATCGATATGAAATTCTGGAGAAGCCACAATACCAACGACTGCAAATTGGTGTCATTGATGGAGAGAAACCAGTGATTCATGGCCGTATTGCCGGGGAACTCAGCAAAGTTCCATATGCTGAACCAACATGGCTATCACCTGGATATCACAGTCCTTACTACTCAGAGGTGAAGTCAATCTAATCGCTCTTAATAGTTGAATGAACTGACCGTTCTTCTTCCTTTCTTCACAGAGACACCGGAAATTCCAATTGGCTGTTCGTCATTTCTTCGATCAAGTTGTATACGATGACGCTATGGTACGGCTCCTTTCTCATCACGTTTCTCAGAGGGTTGATCAAGATCACAGGCTCGTGAAGCGGATGGCAAACGGCCATCGCAAAGCGTCATTGACAAAATGAGGTTGGTTACATATCTCAAGAGAACAACCATTATTCACTAATTGTGTACTTGTAAAAGCGCTCTGAACATGCATGCCATGCGCATGGGCCCAGGCAAACATCTTCAAGGCCGAACTTTAATGAATGGTCTTGTAAAACCAGAAGAGTTTGATTACTTTCATGAGGCAAGCTTAGGTGCTATCAATCAAAATACCTTCAAAGCCCTGATATATGCTTCTACTTTAGCTCATAATAACCCAAGAATTTTCGCGATCTAGTCTCCGAGGTTATGGTGATGGTACGTTCACCGCATGAGTGAAAGTCAAACTTCAACTAACGCCGGAAAATAGGTCTTCTAGGCGGGAAAGTAATTGGCCTCCCTCCAGTTCTCAACTTTGGTAGCGATGAAATCAAGGCAAAAGTGGTCCCAGAAGTCCTCGATGGAAAGAAGTTCATTTGCTTGGCGATTTCGGAAGCCCATGCTGGAAGTGATGTTATGGGTTTGCAGACGACGGCTGTGAAATCAGAGGACGGCAAAGAATGGATAATCAATGGTAGGTCGTTCAATATGACATGGTGTTGCCCAACGTTTCTTGATTTTGCGAAAACGATAGGCAGTAAGAAATGGATCACGAACGGAACGTGAGATTTTTTATGCTTTTTCAAAAATATAGATGATTTCTCAACAAATGAACAGTTTTGCCGATTATTTCACTGTTGGTTGCAAGACTGAAGATGGCTTTACCGTGATCCTAGTAGAGCGAGGGCCAGGCGTAGAAACGAAACCAATCAAGACCAGTTATTCAGCAACGGCAGGGACTGCATACATCACTTTTGATAATGTGAGAACCCCCATCGGAAATACTCTCGGTGAGGAGGGTGGTGGTATTTTCGTGATCTTGAGGTATTTATTAGTCACTTCTGTCTCTGTGGACACTGAACTCAAGAGGAGTGCATAGTAATTTCAATCATGAGCGATGGGTGATGTGCTGTGCCTCAGCGAGAAGTCAGCGGGGAGTTAGTGAGTTCCAACAGTCATCGACGCTCTCAGCTCCTTTTTCTAATGAGATTTACCAGTTGAGGAATGCTTAAAGTGATCCATTCCTTGACAGAATTGACGTGGCTTACTTATTACTTCGGGATAGATGGACGACTCAACGAAAAGTCTTTGGCAAACCCTTGCACTCGCAAGCCGTGATTCGCAGCAAGCTTGCAGGAATGATTTCTCGAGCTGAGAGTATGCGGCCGCTTCTTCTTGTCTTTTTCGAACTCTCTTAACCGTGATCTGTAGGCGTGCAAAGTTGGCTAGAGAACATCACCTATCAGATGTGCAACATGGTTAGCTAGTTTTTTTTTTCAAAAGAACAAAGTTCTCTTAACAACATCTCTTTATCAGTCTTATCGTCAACAGGCGAGTAAGCTAGCTGGACAAATTGCTTTCCTGAAGAGCTATTCGACGGCTTGTGGTCAAGATACTGCTCGGGATGCTGTCCAAGTTTTTGGTGGTCGGGGAATCACACAGACTGGAATGGGTAAATTCATTGAACATGTTGCGTAATCTTTTTACTCCCATCCACGGATCTCTCTGGGTTGCTTATTATTGATATGCTCAGTATCACCGGACCATTCCATTCGATGCCCTACTCGGTGGTGCCGAAGATGTCCTTGCAGATCTTGGAGTGCGCCAAGCATTGAGAGGGATGCCTCGTGACGCTCGGCTGTAGAGAAAGATCAATGCAAGGACTTTGTATCTCAAACACATCATTTGTAACTTTTTTCTTAAACTCTTACTTAATGTACAATCTGGGTTCCTTTGTATCTTTATTACACTGTGCGAATAGAGATTTCTTCTACGATTAGTTAGTACAGACATAGCGCAACATACAGAATAAGCGGGGTTGATGAGAGCAAGGGAATCAAAAACAAATGCATCTGGAAATAGATCGCACAACTAGAAAAACAGCGGGAAGGGAAGAAAATACAGTGACTACAAAATATCTCAGGTCTTTTTACTGTCTTCATTTTGCAGGGCCAGTTAAATAGTTCACATTCGTATCATAAATCGTCGCAGGGTTATTCAAGTCCATACCGAGGTTCTGTTGAAATTCGGCCATCCAATTGAAACCTATTAATCAGGAATGGGGTTAGAGTTCAATGATGTATATGCGTTTGGGGGGGGGCAGAACATACCTGGTAAACTTATGTCTTGCCATCCACTGGGTTCTGTCATGGATTGCATACTTCGCAAAATGCCTTCATCGAAAGGGGGTGAGGGCTGGAAGAAATCTCCCATTGGTAGAGAAGACACGTTGGATGCATCCGACAACATCGCTCCTATATCAGGTCCAAATGGATCAATACCTCCCACCGGTGCGAAACTATCAAACGAGAGCGCTGCTTCTGTTGGCGGTGGAGACAGAGAACTGCTCGTGGAAGGCGAGGGATGATTAGATGTGACGGTATTATGGTGGTCAAAGGGTGACGTAACGGAGCTGAGTGTTTGTCCGGAACCGGAAGGAGATAGGCGGATTGAACGAGGTGCTCTTACGCGAGGTAGTGAAGAGTGGGATGATGAACCTGGGGAGGTTGGGTCAAGCTTTGCCATTGGTTTCGCCAACAGTTTCTCCAAGAAGCGGGAATAGAGCTTGGGGCCATGTCGGTCGTCGATGGCAACTTCAGGAGACCCAAGAAGATCAATGACTTTTTGAACCAAAGTTCGGATCTCAACGCGTTGATCTTGAGTAAGATAAGAAGCGAATTTTGGTTGTAGCAGCTACATTTGCATTGGCCAATGAGCGCAAGTTAAAGATAATTGAACATGGAAACTTCTATTTCACCTTCACAAGGAATGCTGAGGCGAAAGTAACGAAGACACTTTGGGCTTCTGGACCATGTCGGAAGTAGGGACCTACACGACCCCATGGGTAAGAATGGAAGGAAAAAATTCAATGGAATAACTCACGTTGATCTGGACGGCAAATATCATCAACCACAGCGTGGACGACATCAGACGCCGCTTGCAAGCACTAAGAACAAGATAGCTTGAATTTCTCGTTAAAAATCATTCTTGATAATGGACTTACTCGCATCAAGAATGGGTTCTCGTCGGTTCCGTTATTTTTTCCAAAGGCATGCTGGAATCCATATGATAGAGCAACAAGCCTGGAATAGCTATGAGCCAAGTGTAGAAGACCCGTTCGAAAACGGTTTTGTGGATCCGTCATATCAGTCTGTACCAGAATGGCAAACCATCTCTCCTCGTGTTTTTTGAGCTCGTCGTCGGCCTCTATTGCGATCTTCTCAAAATCGACTTCCTATTGTGGAATCTTAGAGTTTTGATCATAAACGGCGATGAGAGAGTACGAGACAGACCTTGTTCAGGCCCGTTAGATGGTTGGGATCGCTGTAGACTTTGGCCATAAATCCTGCCATAACGCTTAGCTCCCCGTTGTATGCGCATATATGGATGTCAAAGTTCTTCATATTGTGGGGCGAGCTACGCCACCAATCGTTTGAATGATTGAGGATATAGTCTCTTGGGTTGATAGTTGACGGTTTGCCGTACTGCGACCCTGTAGAGCGCTCGACATTCAAGCAATTCAGCCACGCCCGAGTCCGGTTAAGCATCTCTCGGGCGTGATTCTCATTCAGAGGTTTAGCTGTCATTGGTAGATGGAGATTGAGGTCGGTGGCAGTTCTGCGCCGATGTTAGTTAATATTTGTATGTATTAATAGTAACGATAAAAACCTGATGGCAAGCCCGAGATAGAGCCATGTTCGTTGATCCTCCCATTTTCTCGCTGGCACAGGATACAAACTGAGCAAGATGTAAGCCTGACACATTTCTACGTTCTTATTGCCACTGATAAGCGCAGTTCCGGCTGCAAGTTGAGCGTATTGCATCATGGTAGAATATATCCCTGGACGCTCAGTGAAAAACCTCGAGGCTATAGCACAGACTACCACATTCGTTATAAGTAACATAATTTCTCAGACATCACTGTTTGAATACTCACTAACTGTGAATAAAAAGGGACTGCGATAGAAGGTACGCTGAGCTGTATACAACACTGGGTCCAGCAGTGACACCGAAAGGTTCATACGATCAAAATAGCTGGAAAGATAGTTAGTTCATGATGGCCCATATATTCACGAATTCTCACATCTCGAAAAGTTTTTCAGCTTCTTGCGGGGTAATCACTCCACGGGTCAGGATATGCGGCGCTTGATGCTGGGCGCTTTCTAACCGACGGCCCAGTGCGTTAAGCGCAGGCGCTGAGAATGTTTTTAGTGCTTGGGGGTTCAGAAACAAGAAAGGCTCCTCACTGGGTTTGAAGAAATTTTCATTGGCAATTCCTGGCCCTTTATCTTCATCGTCTCTTTCTGTGCTGCTAGCCCTGCTCCTTGGGTTCTTCAAACTCAGGTTACCAAACAAGCCGAAAGGCGAAGCTTCAACGGGCAAATTGGCTGGCTTAGAGCGGTCTCCTTGGCCTTTCCTACGAATTTGGCTGCTGCCAGTTCCAGTGGTGCCAAAACTCGATGCAGATGATTTGTGATGCAATGAACGCTGAACGACTAATCCTTCGGAACCCATGTCGTCGCTAGTTGGTTCTTCGACTGCAACTTCATAACGGTCATCTGAGTTCCCGAATCCATCTAGTTCCTCAGACACATCAACGAACTCGTCGTCGTCACTAGAATCTGATTCTTCATAACTTTCGCGCATGAGGTAGCTCTGGGGCATGGTGGCACCTCCAATACCGACCAAAGTACCAAAATGGTCAAGACTCTGACGAGCTTCGGCAATCCAATCTGCTACAGCCTTGTCTGTAGTGGCACTATTGTTTCCAGCTAGACTGGTACCCCCAAAATAAGGTCCGGAAGCTGTAGAAGGAGACAAAACAAGCGGTTTCTCCTGATCACTTAACATAGTATTGATGCTAGGAGGGTTCTGTTTGTTTGATGCAGACGGGACTGTGAGTTCCGCAAGCTGCTGCATCAGGCTTTCAATCTGCTTTGCTTGAGACTGGATCTGACTGATGAGGTGTTCACGTTTTCTGGTTCACAAGAGTGAAATCAGCATCTTGACGACTGAAGCTACATCAACTTACGGTGGAGTTCGACGTATTTTCCTTCCGGGAATGACACATTCGTGTCCACCATTCAAGCAACGTTTGCATGGGTCTATTTCTGTCTTTGCTTCGCATTTAACCTTGAATTTCTTACAACGAGCACAAGCTCGTGGTCTAAAGACGATTGGTGAATGAGCGATGAGGTTTGGACGAGAACCTACAATTTGGACCTGTTTGCAGCATCCTTTTGTTCAGAGGGACTTGTTTCAGAGTCCATATCTGGGTCTTCCGGGTTTAGGTCATCGATATATGTTACACTGCGGGCACGTTTGGTATGGGGAATGCTGTCCTGGCTGTTGGACGAGGGGTGGTGGTAAGATCGCTGCTGTTGCTGCTGCTGCTGCGAGAAGGTTTCAGAGGCAGAACCTGGCGGGGAGGTGAGGAAAGCGGAGGAAACATTCGATGATTTGGGTGCATCCACGTTCATATCAGATGAAGTGGCTCTCGATGAGAAATTGAAAATAGCGGGACGATAAGAGTTTGAAGCAGGAACGTGGGTCGCAGGCTGCTGCGTTTGTTGGTTGGCATATGGGTTGGGAGCGTAATCACGAGTGACGGCAGTTGAGGCATTCTGAATGTTGTTACCATACTGAGAAGAACTCGTGGGTAAAGTAAAGGCGCCATGGAGTGACGATGAGTGTGGGGGGGTAGGATTTTGGGAGATCTGGGGCTGTGAGTACTGATAATTATCACGAGCAGTATAATTCAACTGGTCCTGCCTAGGTTGAAGCTGCTGCTGCTGTCCATCGTTACCCGGGACTGATAAGTTGTTGTAGTCGAGTTCATGCTCGAGCTGGAGGTGAGGAAAGTTGAATTGGTTAGGATTCCATTGCTGGGTAGGGATAAAAGAGTTGGACATGAAGTGAGAGTATGGACTGAACCGCAACTTGGTCGCAGCCAATCTTATATAGATCTTGAGAAAAGGACCACAACTAATGTTTCTCACGCTTGCTATCCAAATTCATCCACCCAGGGTGCCTTCACAAATTCAACATTCTACCGGAACATTTGGTCAAAACAGTCCCACTCCGATATCTCAAAAAACTGCCGGTCTTCTGCATCGGCCATCGAATATACTGCACTGGTTAAGCTGGCTCATGTGGACAAATAACATCCTGATTTATATCCTAGCAATCTAGAATCTTTACATATCAAAAGAAGAAATAATGCAATGCAGTCTAGACGCTGACCAAGGGTAAATCGATAACCGGTAACCGTTCAAGAGACGCCACAGTTCTTATTTCAGTCGAAGGCCTTATGTTTCTTCTGGCGTAATTTCGCCCCAAATATAATTTCTACACGGGAGAAACAAGTTTCTGACAATAGATGGTTTCCGGGGGCTAACAGTCGAACCTGAATGTTCTCGTCTCTCGGCGCGCAGCGCTCATACCACATCTATCCTTGGCGTAATGGCGTTCCTCAAATGATATTGACAGGAATTGACAGAAGACATTGACTGCACGCTAAAAAGTCTCTCCCACCTCCCCCCCCCCCCCCCCCCCCCCCACCACCCCCCCCCCCCCCCCCACCCCCAACCCCCTTCCACCTTAACGTCGGTAGAGAGGACTGATTGAACCTCTTATCATATTATCACATTGAAGACAAAAATAGTTTACTCAATCTTGTAAGTGTCCAACTTATCTCAAAGACATGTCTGTCCACATTTGAAGCCCTCAAGTCCGTTTCAACCGAACTCAATATGTCAGCCCGATCTTTATGTAATAAATATGTATTTTTATTACTCCCAATCACCAGTTGATACAGCTTGGCGGATTGAATCCGAGTCACTTGCTCTTGTGTAATTTTGACACATCAAATGAACGCTCTTTTCTGAAACAGCAAAATTTGAACAAACAGACTAGTCAATTTTTTCTTTCATCCAGCATACTAAAAGAAATGGCGCGACAACGTCGGACCGTGGAAGTACTATTCATATCACTTTCATTAGACCAGCAGAAGGAGTCGATTCTCTTTGCCTCCCGACGGAAGTATAGTTGTACCTGGAAAAAGGAGACGGTAAAAAATATTAAATGGGTGTCAATCATTGAGGCTTTTACAAGGGGGGGCAGGTTCTTGTAGATAGTAAAAAGGCACAAGCGTTCGGCGTCGAGCGCGCTGATGACAGTCCCATAACATCAGGCATAGATCCGGAAGAGATCTCTATCACGACAAGCCCGCTTTATCAAGAGATACTTAGGGTGCTCGTCAAGGTCAAGTACCTCTTTTCCATAACAAAAAGTAGGGGAAAAAAAAACATACATTCGCTTTGAGCCGGACTGGTGTACTAGATATAGATCATAAACGGTATATATTGCACTAGGGTGGTCAAGAAAATAGTTAATCCTGTAACAGGATGAGTCGGTGGCGGTCAAGGTTACCTCTTTTCCATGGCAAAAAAAAAGGGGGTGAAAAAAAAAACAGAACCAATACATTCGCTTTCAAAGAGCCAGATTGGGATACTAGATATTGATCATGAAATTTCAGGGATATAGGAATGGGAATAATAGGGGACGGTTGAAAAATTGAACAACAAAAGGCCCGGGTAATTTCGATCGTTTAAAATGAGTGTAGGAATTGAACAAAAAGCATAGTCAGAAGGCTGGCTAGCATGAAAAAAACCTCGCTCTCAATACTGGAATGATGGGAGACGGTAGATGAATCGAGGTCGAGAGAAAGACGATGAAGGAGGAAAGCTTCTCGTTCGATACCAGATGCCGAACCAGCGCTGGTGATTAATCAAAACGAGGACCGGGGCGTGCGACATGGGTTGGTAGTTATCGATGTTACGGCATGAGATGCGAGGTAAAAGATGAGGTGGTGTTGAAGCAAGAAGGGAGAAATTTGAAGGAAAGCTTGTCGGTTATGGTTTTATATGAGTATCATGGAGTTAAGCGATAGTGACGGCGTATGGAAAAGAACTGGTAGCATGACTAAAATTTGCTCACGTTTCCACCAGGAGGCGGCAAATGGATATTCTTCACGAATTCTTCCTCATCAACGGATAATGAACCGTATTGAGATGACTGCGAGATGAAGGATGGCTGCATGGAAGCAACGCGCAGCCGCTCACGAACCTCGTCCTCTGGAAGGTCAAGAGCGACAATCAGAGCCTGCAGCGCCCGGTCTTTGCTTTGGGTTGATGTTGATGAGTCAGTCGCCTGGTGGTGGACAAAAACGGGTTTCGGCAGTTGGGTATCCACGGAGGATACGGAGGATATCAGGGAGTCATGCAAGTGCTCTTTACCTTTGGCACTCGGTGGATTGGATATTGATCGGTTATAATCTTGGGAGCCAAAGAAGGGGTTTTGCGTACTCCTACCATCTTTATCCTGGCCAGATGGCTCCACAACCTGTGCAGATTGGCCTTCAGCATAATGGACGACCTCAGCAGATTCCCATTTATGCGGCTTGAGGACTGTGGCCTCCGGAGTAGGAATGGCCATATTGAGGCTAGACAAAGGTTCCCCGAGGGTGTTGGAAGGAGAAAGGCCACTAGGAGTTTGGCCTTTGGTGGTAGAATTGGCATTTGAGGCTGGCTGAGGTAGAGAGACAGTGGTGTCATCGGCAGATAATTTTCGTACAAGATTGGTATCGAATGGTGCAAATGACCGAGGGTAAGTCAAAGGAGGTTCGTCGACTGATTTTTGAGTGTAGGCGGTACGGACGCTCGCTGCTCTTTTGAACATTGTGAGTTTTTCCATAGGGACCACTTGATCAACTTCTTTTGTCTGGTGAGTGTCTTTTCCCTCCTCGAGTTTTTTCCATGATTCCAACCGAGAACGTCGGCGTTGTTTATCAGTTTCTAGATTGCGGTCATGTGTCAGCGGGCCTCGGACTTTGGCTTGCTTTTTCAAGGACGCTGAATGGCGTCGGTAGAACCAGATGATGAGGATGATGAAAATGCTGAGAGCGATGAAAGCGCCTATACAACTGCCGATTACCGCACCCAAGGGAATCGATTTCGATGAGCTTGAAGAGGTAACGCCGGATGCATCTGCTGACTGCAACAGGGAGGGAGTGGGAGTTGTCGATTGGATAACAGTGAAAACCGGAGTAGGAGGAAGAGGACCTGTTGTCGCCACAGGATCGAATACCAGGCTAGTGCCTACTATGGTGCCAGTGGCAGTGACGGCACCACCCGCAATGCCTGTAGCTGTAGGCTCAGTAATAGGATCAGACCTTTTCACGAAATGTCGGGAACCGCCTTGGACCAGCATGGATGATAGGAGAGAAAGAGCGGCTTGAAGGTGAGGTAAAGAACGAGGAAGCTGTGACATGAGAATTTTTAATTAGGAAACAGTACCCTTCAATAATAAAAATAACTTACAAAGGATAATTCGATAGAATTAAAGAAACATACAACGGTATATTAAAGAAAATGTGGTGTGGTGGACAGGGATCACAGAGCGATAGAAAGCAGTGTTAGCTGGCGCTGTCGTCAATGGATACTTGAAAACCCTTGTAAGGGTGTGACATTCGTGACCCTTGGGTTGTGTCACCTTGTCACCAATTCTTTGATGCAGAAGATAAGAACAACATTCTTTTTTTCAACAAACATATCTCATTTTCCTTTTTTTTTCTCGTATAACAATCCAAGTCTATTGAAGGAGACTGGTTCGAGTCTATTTTTACTACTCTTCGCTGTCAGTCTTCAGAGCTCCAGACACGATCGCTGGTTGTACTTAACCAAACATAAATTCCATGTATTCAAGAAGCATCCAATTGCTCTCAACCCTCTTAACCAGCGACGTCCATACTTTGACCCTCTCCCAGCATTGTCACAATAGTCTGAGTTCTCAGCTCGCACAGGCTATCACGAAGTCTGCATCGCCAACCGCCCAAGTCAGCGTTAGAGCCAAAGATAGCTCGGATACCCATGGTGCGAAACTGGGATGCCTTATTAGGCGAACGGAACGAGAATTGTAGTAAGGTGCGATGCATCCCCGGCAGGGTGAGCGAGCAGGCGAGTCATTCCACCTATGTATCTGCTATTGATGTCGCATTGATTCAGTGCATGATAGAGCGTAAAGTTTGAAACGCATGGTCAGGTACCTGTAGGGCCTGTTAATAAAATGTTGGTATTCTTCTTCACATTACTCACAATTTGAATGTGTCCTTCTGTGTCACGCGATCTTGGATCAGGATGGTTTTGATGAAAAAATGCGGCAGGAGACCGATATCTGACGACTGGACAAGTACCTACAGTGGGGATTTTATTTCTTCATTAGTTCAAGGTCTGGCCTACCGATAATCCTTGCGACCCCAGTCAGGAACTGGTGGCGTTCCCCATCTGCTTTTCAATCTTAATCTGGCTGGTCTCTATTCAGATGTGTTGACAAATGATGCCCCTGGGATGTTCTCGAGCGACAAAATATATACAGACTTCAAAGTTGCTTGGTTTATTAACAACGGACAAGAGGTAGGACTTTTACCTCAGCCTTCAAAAAAGACATACAGAAGAAATTGCAAAAGGATACTTATGTCAAAACGTACATAGTCCTTCCAGGCACGATCTACGGTCTCGTTTCTGACCCCTGGTAGATGCAGACCTTCAGAATCCGCATTCAGAAATTTCCACGCTTGACAAACACAAGTCTTGACCGACGTGTCGGTCAGGCAAGAACATCTAGCCTAATGTTCATATCACCGAAGGCAGGCCAACCAATCCGGTTTAACGGATGTGCTTATCACTCAAAAAATAAATCGCGTAACTTTATATATTGCTCTTTGATTTGTTTATCTCACAGAGCCGTAACTCTCAAACGAAGAACCCACTGTTCGCACATGGCACTGAAGGCTTCTACTTCCGTGAGAACGGAGAACACAATATCTACCATGTCAGCAAAGCATAGGGAAAGCGATGGTGGCGTTGGGGAAAAACGACCAATCCAGTTCCAGCTCTGTTCACTGGAGCAAGAGTACAAGGAATATCCTCCTGGTCTGCAAGGATTGGGTACTAATGGGCATTGTCGAGCGGATTGGTCAAAGGGAATTGGCTGATATATTGGCAAGTATCAGACAAAAGATGCCACTTTGATCTTTTTGGCATTTATAAAAAGTCATCGGTTTTGTATAAGCTGTGCTTGATAAAATTTCTTCCACTCAAGAAATTGTAATCTGGTGAACTCTGCACTCCATCAAACACTTATCCGACTGCTGAATACTATAAAGTTAGAGGTTCAAACTTCAAGCTTCAACCGCTATGTACTGGCGTAGCCAAAAAGTTCAGACAATTTATTCAAATTACCAGTGGACAGAAAATGATGCTGTGAGAGGCGCCTGAAGTGTTGAAGTACGGAAGCTCAGTGAAGATTGTATGCTTCACATACTACACACTGTACGGGATTGTATGGTACCAACCGCTTTGAGAGCGTTACGTTTTTTGAAAAGGTTGGCGTTAGCAACTGGGGGGGTTTACGCGCTATCGCTAATAACCGTCTAGGGAACAAGGTGGCAGTCGCGGATCGGCAGAGCCTCCATGCTACGTTGTAAACTGAATTAATCCACAACTTTTATACTGGTCTATAATTTAAATAGTCAAATTCTATTCAATGTATTTGTTAGTACTCAAAGACCGTGGGGATTGGCGAATATCCTCAAAGTTTAAACAGACGCGAGGAGTGATGGATGAAATGGTGGAATCCCTTGAGCCCGAGCAGGAGCCAGAAGACCGGGATGAATTTGATGACACTGACATTCCCTGGAAGCTGTGGAGCCTCGGTTTAGGTATAAAAAAATAAATGGACTACTTTGTGGATTTGTGACCGAGGTGGCAGATGCTCTGCAGGGGGTGAAGCATGGAATATTTGGTCTCCCGTTAAGGCGACTTCTGATTGTTCGGCAATTCTCGGCCTCTAGCGTTGTCATGTTACCGAGTACTTTTCTCAACAGTCTGCTCGATTGTCGTATTCGTTTGTATCAATATCAAGTCCCACGTAGCGCCTTTTCGCTGACGTCCTCAGTTTCTGCGCCGCACGCACGACCTCACCCACCCCCGTCGCTCTTTTTTTTCCAACTTAGAATTTGACATTCGTTCCTAACCCTCAGCAATAATAAGAACAATCTATTCAACATGCCTGCTCTCCATCTTTTTCAGCGATCGAATTCATCCATGAATTCCTCTATCGTTACAGTTCACAACCCTATCATCATCGCCGGTATAATCGCCATTGCTCTCATTTTCTTTGCACTCAGTCTATGGCTTGGTTTCCGAATCTATCGAAAACGTGCTACCGCAAAACGCGAGTCCAAAATGGGTGCTGCCTTTCTTTCTGTTAAAGGTCTCGTTCAAGATGATGGTTCAGGAGATGAAAAGCATGGTGATTTGACGTCAGTATATATATTCAATCCTTCTGATCTTGATGAAACTGACATTAATGATGATCTTGTTCACTCTCCATTTTTAGACGGTCGAAAACACTGACCAACGGTTTTTCGAGACAGATGATTGATTCTACTGTCGTTCTGCCGGAGAAAGGGGCAATCCCCAGATCGTTCGCCCGCACACCCGTTTCCTTTCCCCCCTCTACAGGACCTCGACCCACTGCCTTAGATTCTGCTGTACCAAGGGAATTATCGCAATACCGTAACTCCTTTATGAGCAGCCACAGCCGATTCTCGGTGGTATCAGGCACTTCTACGCAGGATATCAGCAACACATCTGGGATGACTCGTAAAGTTCGACAAATGTTCGAACCTCTTCTTCCTGACGAACTTCTCCCATCTCTCGGTGAACAACTCACTGTTGTGCAATCATTCGACGACGGATGGTGTGTTGTAGGAAGAGAGAATTCAACCTTCGTCCATACCGCCAAATCCCTATTCAAATCGTCGCCAGAACCAAGAGAGAACATTGAACTCGGCGTTATCCCAGCATGGTGTTTCTTAAAACCAGTCAAGGGTCTTCGAGCAGAGAGACCGACAAGAAGCACCAGCCTGGGCATCACAGTCAACATGGATGCACCTGCAAGGAATGAGCTGCTCTCATGGTCTAATTTTTAGATCTGACTCCTCAGTCTGACTTCCCTGTCGTCTTTTTGTTCCAGATCAGCGTGGCAGACTTTTTTGCACGTTGTATTTCACTCCTCTCCCTATTACCCAACTTCGCTGAGCGATGTCTTTTGCATGACCCCACGTTTGCCACGTCTTACGCCTCTTTTCAACACTTCACACCCCTTTTCAGCGGGCTTCACAAGAATATCAATTATTCTGCTTACTCTTCTTCGTGTCCTCGGAACACAATTCGCCCTTTACTTGTCAACATTGATGTGTTGAACGCTACTCGTGGCATCATTCTGCCTTTGAACTTCGAGCCATAGCCTATAGTGCTATTTATTTATCTTCTCAGTTATCGGAGTACTAGTACTCTTGTCTTGATTTATACAAACTGTCAGTACCCTGGTCCCATCTTTTTTTTTCACATGTAACATGTATAGTTGCGATCACATGTAATAGTATTGTCACTAGAGTATTGATAAGGGTCGACCTCTGTTGTATTAGGGTCAATGACCAATCAGACAGCAATTTACAGGTCTTTTTATTCCACGGGGTATTACTCGCGCAGATCGGAATTTGTGCATCCACATTTCAAGGATGGAATTGCTCTGTCATAGCAAGCTCTCCTCCTTAAGCTTACTGTATCCATTCATGTGCGTCTCGTCGAAGCATCACCATCACATTGAAATCACATGCTACTCTCAGGCGGTGCAATGGTTACCAATCGCATCGTCAATTTTTCATAGTAATACCACCTAGTATCTCACCTTACAGAAATGACATCCAAGGAACTCAAGTCACTTACTCGCGAGGAAGTTGCCAAGGTTAGTCTCTTTACTAAACCCCCCAATCAAAGAACTTTCTGACTCTGTATATTTATAGCACAACACAGACGGTGATCTGGTGCGAAATTGCATCTAGCTTCTTCCTGACTCTCAATTTGAATGTTTCGCTACCGTAGTGGATCATCATCGATGCCAAGGTTTATGATATTTCCAAGTTCGTGAATCTCCATCCTGGAGGTATCTCGGTTCTTTTGGATGAAAGCATAGGTAACTCATGGCCAGCCATGGATTGTTGGAACGTACTAACGACCTGCGATTGCAGTTGGTCAAGATGCCACTGAAGCTTTCTATGGACTTCATAGACACGAAATTCTCATGAAACCTCAATATCGCCGTCTTCAAATCGGTCTTCTTGTTGGGGAAAAGAGCGTCATTAGCAGCCGCATTGCCGGAGAACTGAGCAAAGTGCCTTACGCTGAACCAACATGGTTGGCTGATGGCTACCACAGTCCATACTACACAGAGGTAGCGTGTTACGCTACCTCCTTTCCTGGCTCTCCTGACTGTCCTCTTTCAGAACCATAGAAAGTTTCAGAAGGCCATCCGTAGGTTTTTCGACGAATTCGTTCTTTCCGACGCGTTGGTATGTGGAGTCCATGTGCCAGCACTCCTTGAATTTAAATCGTACTTGTTCATAGGCGCGCGAGGATGATGGAAAACCTCCCAGCAAGGACGTTATCGAGGCAATGGCGTGAGTTCCATATAAAGACATACGGTCAGATTATATATTAAGAATTTGCTAGGAAGGCGAATCTTCACGCCATGCGTATGGGCCCCGGAGCGCATCTCAAAGGTTTGTTCATGTTTAACCTGAGGCATTTATGGCGTATATATCTTTTACTCAGGACGGCAGTTGATGGGCGGTATCGTCAAACCTGAGGAGGTGAGCTTCCCCTCTGCTGTGTTTGAATGCAAATTATGACAATTATCTTCAGTTTGATTACTTCCACGAGGTATCTCAAGCTTAGAGCGCTGTTTTTCAGGAGGGTCTAACCATATAATGACCCTAGCTCATAATCACTCAAGAATTTGGCCGTGCTGGACGTCGAGGCTATGCAGATGGTACGTTGTCTCTGCCAATATAGTTAACAGGATTCTTATATTTTGGCATTTCAGGATTGATGGCTGGGTCAGTCATCGGTCTTCCGCCGATCTTGAACTTTGGGACTCCCGCTATCAAAGAAAAAGTCATTCCAGACGTGTTAGCAGGCAAAAAGCTGATCTGTTTGGCCATTTCCGAACCTTTCGCAGGAAGTGATGTTTCTGGCCTTAAGACAACTGCCAAGAAGACGGCGGATGGGAAACATTGGATAATTAATGGAACGTGAGTCACTTCTTTTTGCATGGGTTGACTTAGCCAGCTGATCCCTGCATTTTGACAGAAAGAAATGGATCACCAATGGAACGTGAGTAATCTTTTGTGGATGTACCCCGCTCATCGCTGAGGAAGGGTCCATTCTAGCTTCGCACACTAGTGAGTCAAGAATTTGTATTTTCACAACCCATGTTCTAAATTTAAACCTTGCTCCCAGTTTCACAGTTGGCTGCAAGACAGCGGTGGGCATAAGCTACTGTGCTACTTGACGAACTTGGATTGACACGACATTCAGGATGGTTTTACTGTGATTCTCGTTGAGCGCAGTGAAGGCTTGGAGACAAAGGCAATTAAGACCAGCTATGTAAGTCTGATTTTCAAGAATTACTGATTTTGTTCTGATCCTTTTATAGTCGCCTACCGCTGGGACAGCTTATATCACATTTGACAATGTGAAAGTACCCGTCGAAAACACCCTTGGTCCCGAAGGTAGTGGTATCTTTGTCATGCTTAGGTGAGTCGCATGTTCAAATAACTTTACATGGATCCCTAAGACGTTGCACGACAGCAATTTCAACCATGAGCGTTGGGTCATGGTATGCTCGTCTGCGCGAGCACAGCGGCTGATTGTTGAGGAATGCCTCAAGTATGTTATTTTCAACTATGGTCGAGTATTGCCTTTCCTACGTTTGTATTTTCAGGTGGACTGCCCAGAGAAAGGCCTTTGGAAAGCCCCTTCATTCACAGGCCGTTATCCGAAGCAAGTTGGCGGCTATGATATCTCGGGTCGAGAGCGTACAGAATTGGCTTGAGAACATCACTTACCAGATGAATAACATGGTAAAGCGCAGTCCAATATTTTATGTGATTCTGATCGAATATCTTGATACCAATTATATAGTCATATAAGGAACAAGCTTCTAGGCTAGCTGGGTACGCCATGAACTTGGCCACATGATTTCCCCCGACTCAAGGATCTATGTATGCAGACCAATCGGCCTCTTGAAGATGCACGCAACCCGCTCAGCTCAAGCCACTGCTGCAGATGCTGTTCAGGTAGCTATTTAACGTCGTGTCTTTTTTTCAGGCTGAAGTAACCTTCTGCAATACACAGATTTTCGGCGGTCGCGGTATCACTCGAACAGGTACGTCGAAGCCATAAATATATATTACGCATACGGTTTCGTTAACTCAAACCCGAATTGAAAGGAATGGGAGAGTATATTGAACATGTATGTTACTGGAGTGGCCTTTCGAATTGATATTGACTGTTTGATTCGCAGTACCATCGCACTGCTCCTTTTGATGCGTAAGTGTCTGCCGTTTCTGCTGTTTTGATGGAAATATTAATGCAGATTATTCCATAGTGTCTTGGGAGGAGGTATGCTGCGGAATTAATCATATCCGTAGGGCAAACGTACTGACATTCAATTTACAGCTGAGGATGTTCTAGGAGACCTTGGCGTTCGACAGGCTATTCGTGGTATTCCCAAGAACGCCAGATTGTAGTAAGTATACTTGTATGATCGTCGTCGATTCATCGAGATTCGACATAGCACATAACTATCATTACCAATATATAATTAGTATGATGAAAACTTGTTGTCGAGGAGAGATTTATCGTGAAAATGTTTGCTGTCTCTGTTCTCGACTGCTACCACGGATACCTACGGTTGTTGCGACCGATCCTGGTTTTAGATTCCATCCCAGCCAATCCATAACAATATTTTTAGCGAAAATTTCCCCAAATCCGAGCATAACACCGTTTACGAAGGGCAATAACAAGTTAACCGCCAGGGAGGAGAAGAAAGCAGTCAATCGTGTGTGTCTTGAAAGTGATGAATCGAAGATGGCCGAGGTCAGTGATACAGGAACTGGTTGAGGAGTAACACGGCGTTCATGGGGTGGAGTTTCGCCGTGTTCTGGGAATGACATTGAAGGGAAAGATGATGTGAGTGAAGGGACGTCCTCCCATTTTTGCGATTCCTCCGTTGCGGTATCCTGCCGTGAGACTGTGCTTGCCGCGACAGATCCCACTTGTGCCGATGAAGTGGTTAGCTGGAGAGAGTAAAGGTCGTTGATATATATATGACAATTTTTTACTTGACACTGGAGAAACGAAGAAAAAAACTTACATGACCAGAGTCAGTTTCGGAAAGGACTGCCTTTGAAGACAGGGCATCTGCAGATGCAGTATTGCTCGACTCTCCAACAGCAACAGGGTGAAGAATGAATTCTGGGGGTTCGTCGATAATACCTGCTGCCTTGCGCTTGGCTGCTTCTTCTTTCTCAGTGTTACGGATAGATTCCCATCTCAGGCGTTCCTTCTCTGCCCTTTCGCGTGCTTCTGCTGACTGTGCGCGCCAAGATTGAACTTGTGCCTCGTACTCTGCCTTCCATGAATCTTCTAAGTCGCTAGCTGCATTGCTCGCAGTAGACACGTCCACTAGCTCAGCAGTGGACACACGCTGATCCTCGCTGCTCTTACTTTCGCTTGAGGCAGTAGCTGGTGTTGAAATCGACGGCGGAGCCGCGAAAGCTTGGTCTAACATTGACTGCCCAAAAAAAATGCCTTCAGTTATTTGAAAAAGTATATTAAGGCAAGATAATTTACCTCCAGAATATGATTGCCTTCGTTGTGAGAAGTCTGACTCTCCATTACTTCTGTCGAGAAACGAATGCAAGCGAATTTCCCCGGTGGATGTAAGGGGTTAGCACGTGACAGACGATAACCGTCACGCTAGATCTTTGAGTGACATGTTTATATCCTCACTCCCTTTCTAAAGACACCAGTGCAATGTCTAATAGAGTCCTTGAAATTTTTGGAACAGATCCAAGCAGTGGATGCTGAGAAGCTCTAAAAGTGACGACTCGACCACCTGACGAACATCTAGAAAACTGCTAACACTATATCTGGAGGACCCCCGGACCATTGAATGCCAGTTTACACATACAATCGCCATTCGAGGAATGCGCAGCTGGTGTTCTTATTATATTGCGATGGAAGTCTGGCCAAATTGTATTATGTCCGAGTCAGGTGCGATCAACAGGCAAGCCCATCGTACGTCCACGTCGGACCTGAGAATTCATGTATTCAATCAATATCAAGCATCTGTTTGGCCGGACTCATATCTGTCTTTGAACTTAATAGTAGCTATGTGAAGCTATGACAATTTTAGCTCAGTTTGCTGTTGGGATAACTCGACCTTTTGATGAATACATAATGCTTCTTCTGTGAGGGAACGAGGCAGCCTGTGTAATTTATTATTGCTTCTAATCAATGATAATCCCTAAATCCTGATTAAATTTGGCTTCTTTCTGCAGCAGCACTTGATATGATACCGAGTAGAACGCAGGTATATGTATCAAATCCATGGTATCGGTCTGTCTTGGACTTTTGGCGTTCCCCCCTGCCCATACTCAAAGGGTTGCGAAGATCTGGCACGTGAAGTTGAACGTGGACTCTGATATCTGTGTGGAGAAACTCAGGCTGAAGAAGCCGACGACGGTATATGGAATTTCTTCTATTTTCTGGCTCGTTATTTCAGGTTCATAGTCTCGTGGCTCAAAGCCCTGTCGTCATTTCCGATCACCACTGGTATATTATAAGCTATCTTTTCTGCTTCCGCCCTTGCACTCTCTCCTTTCCCCCCGAGTCAAATTGCGATGTGCAGCGACGAAGCGTAAGGTCATCCTTCTCATCATCGAACCTCTCTCTAATATTCTCTCGCAGGTACGGTGACTGGTATCGTGGCTGTAGCGTGAGCTATACGTGCTTAAAGGTATAACCTGTAAACCGCTGATCCCCCCCACCATAGCATTTTGTCAGAAACTATTACTCGGGAACGAGATTTGACTGCATGCAACCTTACTGTGGATTGAGCAGAGCACATATCCACCATGCTCCGAATTGCCCTTGTCCAAGAGTACGTCCAATCCGACAGTCGTTGCAACTATTTGATCATCTTTATTAGACAACAGTGGAGGAACGAAGAATTCAGAATGTGTTCCACAAAGCATGTGAGCCTTGTCGGAGCGCGGAGTTTGATCGAAGAGTTGGCAGAAAACCCAACTGAAAGACCGAAGCAGAATATTAAATATTATAGTGATGATAACAACATGCATCCTCTTGCTTTCTAACTGTTGGAAGCTACATAGTCCTCAGAAACGTTTCCCTCCTCGTTTAATAGGCTGTCGGGGGGCTGCTCCTCTTCTCGTTCCTCCTGAAGATGTCCCAGTTATGCGGGACTTATTATCTGCCCCGCTGTCGTCATCACTTGAGGACGATATTTTAGGTTTTGGCCGTTTGGTTGGGCGATGAGGTGATGATTCAGAACTAGATGATGATTCAACCTTTACTTTGGCAGCTGGAGCAAGGGCAGGACCGGGAGCAGGCGCATTTGATGTAGGCCTGTCGTCCATCTTGTTCTCGTCCCGTTTCGATGGCCCAGGCGGACTTGCGACGGATTTACCTAACTTTCCGTTCGCTGGTTCATCGGCGTCGGATTCGGTTGCAGAGTCGGGTTCGATTGGCTTTACTTCGGCGCTGTGGTTGCGTTCTTGAGTAAACCTTTCAGAAGTGTATTTAAACTAAGATGCCAATCAATGTCGTTGCAAAGGTTCAACGTAAATCGACATACAGGGGTGATGCTACGTTTGATTTCGATGTGTTCTTTCAGTGGGGGCCGTTCAACCCTTTTCTGCATGTCTACGCGAAGATCCGGTTGTTCATCGATGGATGAAATGGATGCTGCATAGGTTGAAGGATAAGCAGATATGTAATTTAGGAAAACGCGACAGTGAACATACGGAGATCAGGTAAAAAGTTAAATATAGCCGTCATGCGCCTCATCGTTGTAGCAACACGCGGTTTCGACAGGGCATTTTTTATGTGAGTATCAACCGTCCGCCTTGCCGTCCGTCCAATTTTGTCAACGGCCTTTACACCACAATTCACGCAATGAATCAGTGAGTTTTAGTTGGTGGAGTCCAAGGAATTGATCTGACCTTTTCAACTTCGACATCTGGCATTTCACCTACCGCCTCTGCCGAAGAGAAAGTCAGGTTGTTCATGCTGATGAGCGGGAAAATGAGGTGTTTGGATATGATCTCGGAGGAACGTCGATGTCCTGAGAAGCAGGTCTCCCATCTCCATTTGAATGATTCACACTCCAAGTCCAAGGCCAGATCCTGTGCCAGTGGGACGAAGAAAAATGAGGAGTTGCTTGCCGAGTGATCAGGAAAAAAAAAAGTGGAGCACGGACAGAGTAATTTGATTCGATGGTTTCTAGCGTGAAATCTGCAATGCCGCCTATGGTATGGGCTTTTGATAAGAGTTCGAGGGTTTTATCTCTCCAAAAGTCTTCATCGTCGCTTATATTGAAGGGTTCAGGTGAGGCGGGGTTGCAATCGCGCCAACGACGTGCCATCTGCTTACTATTGAGAACTAGAGTTTACGATTTCAAGGTGTTGGCCGGTCATAATATGAGAGAAAATAGGCTCCACCTTCCGTCCATACTGATTTTGTATCGGTCACCATTATGCAGCAGGATAGATCAGCGGCCGAAGCATAATATTTCTGCCAAGGGAAAGATGTTAACTAGGATCCGATATCAAAAAGCCCACCATTGTACAGACAACAAGGTACGATGTAGCCTTTGCGGTATCAACTTTGGCCAACCACTCTTTATTCAACAGAAGTTTGGCGTGTTCCTAGGGAAGATGAACAGATATGTTATTTTTTCAGATGTCATCTATGTTAATCGTTTGTGGGACACCTCTGTGAACTCTTCCATTATTTATGGGATGGCAACTTGGTAGTCGTTCAATTAATAGTTACGCGTGTCGGCGAGTGAATATCCTGACTGCGATGACTTGCAAAAAGAAATCGATTGCAAATAATATGTTCAACGGGAGGTTGTTTCCGAAGTTTAATGGTCATCTAAAGCTGACGAAGTGAAGTCTTTACCTACGTGATGATTTCGATCTCCTCAGGTTGGAAACTATTGCTCTGGACAAGAAGGGACTGCAGACCGCAGACCTACGGCGGATTGTAATAATTTGAAAAGGGGCAAGTCGTGGTGTTGAATTGGGACCTGTCCGGCTGATCCCGAACGGGATCCGAGTCGACAAGCGACCTATTCGTGCCCACCCCATAAATCAGCCCAGTCGGAGATTAGTATCCTTACTGTGAGCTTTAGAGTTCCTTACACTGCTCGTAACATGCTAATTTTACCAAAGCAATAGATTTCCCTTCCCCTGTCATTTGATCTGTCTAAACTTATGGAACCAGAAGATGGTCAAATTCTTCAGGACGGCATCGCTGCCTCAATAGAAGGTTACGACCCGGCTTATGAATGGCCTGGAGATCAATCAAATGACCATGAGTATCAGTTAGACGGAAGGGAATACCCGCAACAAGCTTCCCAAGTTTCAAACAAGGGAGCTCATGGACGGCCTGTGTTCCGATTCGTTGTCCTACACTCTTCCATCCTTCCGTCTAAACAAAAGGTTGCTATCGTTGACTCGTATTCCGAGATGCAGATAGGTAGGGATGCTGCAGTTTTAGGATCACTTACTCCAAGAATACGCTTGAAAGAACTGGAGGTGTCAAAGCTCCATGCAACAGCATACTGGGATGGTGCAAGAAAGGAATGGAATGTGGTGGATATGGGCTCTAAACACGGCACTTGGCTCCTGCACGCTGGGGCTCAGGTCGTTGCTGATGCTTCTTCGGGCGACTTTAAGCTTGGTGTCCGTTTATCCCCTCCCCGAGTGGCCAGCATTCCGCGCCAATTGCGACATTCCGACTACTTGTCGATAGGGAGTACGACTTTTGTGGTACATATCCATAAAGATCAACGGCCTTGTCATGACTGTACTATGTCTGACAGTGGAACTGAAATCCCTTTATTTCCCCCTCCCAAAAATTCTGCAGTCAAACGGACAAGGGATATGGCTGGATTAGATTCATATGCATCACCTTGTTCCAGGGCAGACAAAGATCCGAAAAAGGCTTTGACCTTGTTAAAACGGAGTCTTTTGATTCGCCATGACCTGCCTAAACATGGATCGAGTTCTACGGTGACAATTGAGAAGTCGAATGAATACATTGACCGTGCTGCTCTCCGGCGATTTTTGCGTCCTGACTCTAGACCTGACGCTCCAGGCATACCAATTACATCTGTAATTCTTCCGAACGCACCGCACCCCACTTCGTCGCAAGATTCTGCACCATCTGAATCTACGATCGTATCCCAGCCGCCCACTCCATTACCGACCTCCAATATCGGCCATCGCCTTTTGATGAAACAGGGTTGGACACCTGGAAATGCCTTGGGAGTCTCCGATCCTCTCGACGACCGAGTTGGATTGGTTGAACCACTTGAAATCAAGTCAAGCCAAAATCGAGCGGGGCTGGGAATTAAACCAGCAGCAGTCGTATCTGGGCTTGATCTATCCGGTGCAGAGACGAGTTGGAAGGAACGAGAGAAGATGAAACGATTTGCAACCCTCAGAGGCTGAACAAGCGCTTTACCAATACATACTCTGGAGGTCGAGCTACCTTTTCCTCGTCCACGACATCTACTTCACGATGAGCGGGCGATCATCCACCATTGTTATGCACGATTATATCGTTGCAAAGAATCTGAACCTACTCCAATCTTCCAACAGGAAGGCGGCGTTCATCACTCGCTCATTCATTTGGGTAATTCTTGCAAATTTTATAGTACTGCGTGCTGTACCGTCTTTGTTCAGGGGGATTATGACTTACGATAGATAGTGCTAAGCCTTGTGCCAGTACGCATAGAATCGTGACAGGGTCATCACAGGAGGAATGATGGTCACGAGAACGTAATGGCGCGTCGCGCGTTATTTGTACGATGTTTGTTAATTCACGTGATGTTGTTCTTATTGTCGAATTTTGTTTGAGGCTGACCAGTGACGACTGAGTTGAGAGTTGGACTGTCAGACCTGTCCTTTTCATTCTCCTCTGTCTTTCCTAGGGTTATAACCTCCTAATTCTACACAACCAGAACCCACTCAAACTGGTATTAGTTTCTTATTTCTTAACATGGCTACAAATCCTGCTCGTGTACGTCTTTCTTCTCTCAATTTATTTAATATTCACCACGTAGATATACCCCTCAGCTACCCCAACGACGTACGTTTGGCACCCGCCAGCCTAAAGCCGACGAGAACGCCATGAACCGGCACGTACGACAGACCTCCAACTCAACAGCTACAGGACCGATCCGTTTTACGGCCAAAGAGAGTGTCAAAGCCACCACCACGCGTCAGGCCCTCAGTGAGGTCACATTAGCAGCTGTGAATCGCACCAAAGTATGTAACTCCCTAGATGATGTTCAACATCATAGTTGACGATCGTGTATAGGATACCGGAACAAAACCCAGTACAGGGAAAGAAAAGGAAGAAGTAGGTCTCAAACGCGGCCGTCCCGGCTCCACTATTCTGGCACAACGCGTGCCTTTGGGTCCTGGGAGAGGTCAAATGGTCCCTCCCGTTGCCAATGCAGTCACCGCAAGAGCGCATCCAGTACGCGCCCGGTTATCTGTTGCCGCAGGACTTAAACGTCCTACTAGACCTCTCTCCGCGCGCATCCGAGAAGAGATAGAAGTGAAGGAAGAAGACCAACATGTCATGGAGGTTGAAGAAGACCTCGACATTGTACAAAATTATGAAGAAGCGGTAGTCGTTAAAGAACAACAGGAGGAGCCCATGCTTATGGAGGAGAGTGAGCCCGAGGATGAGATGGAGCCTTCAATGGCCACGAAACCTCCCCGCATTTGGCCTGAGTTTGCCACGGAACGCGCACTTAGATACAGAGACGAGGTACAGGCCGTTCGTGAGAGTTACCATGATGTCGTCGATAAGTACGACACAACAATGGTTTCTGAATATGCGGAGGAAATCTTCGAATATATGGGTGAACTCGAAGTAAGATTTCTTTAAATCCTATAGAATGATTTCTTGTGTCTGACAGGAACTTTAGGAGGAGGTGATGCCTAATCCGGACTATATGGATGGGCAGAATGAAATCTCTTGGGGAATGCGACAAACGCTTGTCGACTGGCTCCTGCAGGTACATCTACGGTACCATATGCTTCCAGAGACGCTATGGATCGCAGTCAATGTTGTGGACCGTTTTCTCACAAAACGGGTGGTGTCTCTTCAGAAACTTCAGCTCGTCGGTGTCACGGCTATGTTCATCGCAGCCAAGTATGAAGAAATCCTTGCGCCGGCAGTGGACGAGTTCGTTTTCATGACAGAAAACGGTTATACCAAAGAGGAGATTCTTAAAGGAGAACGGATCATGCTCCAGACACTCGATTTCCGAATATCTCATTACTGTTCACCTTACAGTTGGATGCGAAAGATTAGCAGAGCGGACGATTACGACATCCAAACTAGAACACTCAGCAAATTCTTGACGGAAGTAACGCTGCTGGACCATCGATTCCTCAGAGCGAAGCCTAGTATCATCGCTGCTGTTGGAATGTACTGCTCAAGGAAGATGTTGGGGGGAGACTGGGTATGTGATCTCATTTCTTCAGTGTTATGGGTCAACATGTGGATTCCATGCGTTCCACTACATCCGATCCGACATCATGTGACTGATACCTTTTTTTTTGTCTCGCAGAACGAGGCATTTGTGTTCCATTCCGGTTACACAGAAGAACAATTACTTCCTGGACACGATTTGCTGGTCGAGAAGCTAACGGAGGACAATTTTCATAAACAATATGTTTGCAGAAAATATGCAAACAAAAAATTCCTCAAAGCTTCTGTCTTCGCTATCGACTGGGCTAAATCGCAGCTGCAGTGCATCAAAGCAGATGACGGTCCATATTCGATGTCAGAGTAAAAGTGTAGTCTCATCTTTGCTTTATCTTCCCCTCTTTGCATCGTGTTATTTTATTTGTACCTCGCATTTCAAACATATATCTATATATTTCTGACATCGTCTCTTTCTTGGCTTGATCTCCTTCCAATCCATTTGGTCGCCGACAACCTCCCCCAACGTCTCCGTCTTTCCCTTTGTTCATTTGCTTTTTCATTGCTATCGAAACATGTTCTTTTTTGCTGGTCATGCCTCAGTAGACCCACTAACCTCACGCAGCAACACTCCCATGCCACACATGCTGCCGTTATGATATCATGCACAAATCCCGCTTCCACTCATCCCTTTTTTTCACATCTGCATCTCTGGTGTTGATCTTTTTTTATTTTTTGATCTGTAGCGCTACTTTCATTTTAAAGCCCTCCCCTGGCTTTTCTTCAAACAACTGTGATGTTAAAACTTCGTACCGTTCGTTCCTAACTACTTGGAGCCCGACTTTTTTTTTTTTACTGGTTTCCTCCCTCGAGAGGCTCATGCTACGCAGATTACATACTACAGTCTCTCATTGCATGTCTGTATATTTATGCATCGCGCAAGTCGCCCCGAATCAACATATTTATTGGGTTTGAAGTAAAAGATAGTCAGGAGAACAAGGCAGATTAGCAAGCATGAAAAGGGAAAAAAGCGCTATACGATACATATCGAAAATTTTGAGTGCCATATCCTCTCCGTTTCAGCAACTAGTTTCTCTCTTCTTCCAAGGCAGCCACCGGATCATGGTTGGGTTATAGATTGAGAGTTTGACGCCTGTGCATTGGAATAGCGTTGAGATGGAATTGGTGAACTTGGCTGATCTCCTTCAGTCGACGGTGAGGTTGAAGGGAGTAGGGGACTATAAATTTTATTGCAAGGCCCATCTCAAGTAAAGGTATGATTAGGACTTGGCCATATGGAAAGAGAAAACAAGGAGGGTGCGGTAAAAGAAATAAGTCTTTCCTCGATGTTACTTCGATGTTCTTTCCAAAACGGAAACACCAAATCCATCCTTTACTTCACCAATGCTCTGAGATTACCTTGCTTCGAGTTTTCAATCTTCTCGTCGGTGACTGCACTTAAGGATGTACACAAGCAATGATATCCCCAAAAATAGATTTGTAATATACGATTTCACATGCTTACAGTACACCAAATTCGACCGCCATTTACCCAACTACAAAATTTCCTAATAAAACCTCCATGGCGCTATCATTTAACGGTCATACCGTCGTTGTTACCGGTGCTGGAGGAGGATTGGGCAAAGCGTATGCGTATTCAACTTGAACATCACCACTTACATTCATACCATGTCGCTTGACTTATAGCTATTCACTGTTGTTCGCATCGCGGGGGGCTAATGTGGTGGTGAATGACTTCAATGCTGCCGCTGCCCAGAAGGTTGTTGATGAGATTGTCAAAGGTTCTGCCCATCGTACATGATTGCATTCTCGGTGCATCTCTGAACCCTGATTCTTAGCTGGTGGAAAAGCTGTTGTGAACACTTCATCCGTCTCGGATGGTGCTGCCGTCATTAAGACCGCCATTGATGCTTTTGGCACAGTTACTATCCTTATCAACAATGCTGGTATCTTGAGAGACAAGGGGTGAGCTACTCAGAATGATCGGGTCGTTCACTGTTGAATCGCGGTCGTCCAGCTTCAAGAACATGTCGGACAAGGAATTCGACCAAATTGTTGAAGTACATCTGAAGGGTGCATTCTACTGTACCAAAGCGGCTTGGCCTCTGTTCCGCAAACAGAAATTTGGACGTGTCATCAATACCGCCAGTGCCGCAGGTCTATACGGTGTGTAATAATTGCGCCTTCCTCTGTCAGTTATTGAGGCCTTTATGGATGGCAGGCAACTTCGGACAAGCAAATTACAGTGCCGCCAAGATGGGTCTTGTCGGATTCACTAAGACTCTTGCACTTGAGGGGGCGAAATACAATATAAGGTCCTCCGCCATCGCTCCAGTATGTCCATCCTCTTACCTTTCCATGAGCCGTAAATGCCGAATGTTTACAGATGGCTGCATCCGCAATGACTGAGACTATCATGCCTCCGGATATCTTGGCTAACATGAGTGTATGTTAAATGGGCATTTTGTCATGGATTCCGGTTTAACGCTCTCGTTAGCCTGAATATGTTGCCCCGTTCGCTGCAGCTCTTTGTCACCCCGATGGACCTGATGCTTCCGGTAAAGTCTTTGAGGTTGGGGCTGGTTTCGTCGCGGAAATACGATGGGAGAGCAGTAATGGTACCATCTTCAAAACTGATGCTACTTTCACTCCTTCTGCCGTGAGTCTAACGTTACCTCAAAGGATGAGTACAAAACTAACGGAGTTTAAAGGTAAAAGCCAAATGGTCTGACCTAACCGACTTCTCAAAACCATACTAGTAAGTCCTTCGAAAAGAATTTATCAGTTCGTTTGGGCGCCAATACGACCTAGCCCCACCTCTGTTGCAGATATTGACTCGACGGTAAGGATTTTCGAGTCAATATCTTTATTTGATGTCTGACAATCTACATTGCAGGCTAAATTTGAAGCTGCGAAGATACTTTCTTCCAACGGTCAATCATCTCCTGCCGTACGTTTTGATGGGCAGACCGTGATCATTACTGGCGCTGGTGCCGGCCTTGGACGTGCCTACGCCCACATGTATGCAAAACTCGGTGCCAATATCGTCGTCAATGATGTCAATGAGAAAGGCGTTAATATTGTTGTTGACGAGGTCCTCAAGGGTGAGCACTTTTCTGTTCCATGATAGCCAGATTCTTAAGGATATGTTCTTAGCTGGAGGAAAGGCTGCCGCTGCCGTCTGCTCAGCTGAGGATGGTGATAAGATCGTTCAAATTGCCCTGGAAAAGTTCGGCGGCGTCCATGTGCTCGTTGCAAATGCTGGTATCATCCGCGACAAATCCTTCCAGAGTCTGACGGAACAGGAATGGGATATCGTTCTCGCCGTTCATCTCCGGTATACCTTGTTTTTTTCTTCTTTGTCTTGAATGTTTGCTCATCATTAGTTAAAGAGGGACGTACAAGGTAAACTAGTCGCTTTCTCGTTGTTACAATTCCTGATTATGCGATGTGATCCAAGTGCGCAAAGGCTGTATGGCCTACCTTCCAAAAACAGAAATATGGACGCATAGTCACAACTAGCTCGCATGTTGGTTTACGTATGTCAACTCTCCCTCTTGTTTCTTCTTCTTTGACCCTCTTTTGTAGATGGAAACTTCGGTCAAGCTAATGTAAGCTGACATCTTTCAAATTGGACCTAAAGATAATAATAGCAGAGGATTACAGTACTCGACAGCAAAGGCTGCGATCATTGGTTTAACAAGAACGCTTGCTATTGAAGGACAAAAATACAACATCATTGCCAATGCCATCGCGCCAGCTGCTGGTACTGCTATGAGTAGCACTGTATGGTCGGTCTCTCATTCCCACTGTTTATTTCAACTCTTCACCTTTTTCGCAGGTCTGGAGGGATGGTTGACGCATTCAAGGTCTGTTTAAAGATCAAGATCGCATATTTCCTGACAATGGATGTTTCTTATATCAGCCCGACTTTATCGCTCCTGTCGTTGGCTACCTAACGAGTCAAGGTCCGTGCCTTATTGTGACTCCTCAGAAATAACTCCTATATAATCATGCCTTGGGTAGATAATGAGACAACTTCGGGAGCCGTGTTCGACGTTATGTGTGGTTGGGTTGCCCAGACACGCTGGCAGCGTTCAGGCGGTTATGGCTTCCCCACCAACAAACCGTACACAATCGAAGATGTTTTTGAAAAATGGAGTAAAATCACAACCTTTGGTACGTAGTTACCTGGTACACACACAACTCGAAATTCAAGGAGCTTCTTCCAACTAGATGATGGTCGCGCTACGCACCCCGCGTCGACACAAGAAGCTATTCAACAGGTACGCTCCCTCCTTCCATGTGGGACACGTCTAACACTTTGCATATTACAGCTCGTTGAGAACTTCGGAAATAAAGGTGACGAGATAAAATCAAAACTGTAAACTACACATTAGAACCTTTATCTTATCTTCAACATTTACATTCAACCGCTGTCTATGTATTTCAAGGCCTGTAATACACTTCCCAATTGATTTCTGTGTTGGATAAGGTTGGACATCCCACTGGCATGTGATTCCAAGAACTATGTACCATAAGGGATAAATAATTTGACTTCAAACCCACACTTGTTAATGTCCTCCTTCCAAGGCGCCAACCCTTTTGCGGATCCCGAGGATTCGCAACTTGTCGCAGATGTCAAGAAAATTGTTACCGAACCTGTTCCTTACTCTTACACTGAGGTGACCGCAGTGCATACTTGTTTAATTTCGAAACTTATGTTTATAGAGAGATGTCATCTTGTACAACCTTGGAATCGGGGCTACGGAGAAGGAGCTGAAATGGACGTTTGAAGGAGATGATGAATTCTCCGCGTTGCCGACGTTTGGTGT
>Ga0193743_1000031_pt1 | contig 95018 bp, 66 predicted proteins | sample L2c2metaG_FD_143038 | JGI IMG/M metagenome (GOLD analysis project Ga0193743, IMG submission 143038) | Soil microbial communities from a riparian zone of the East river system, Colorado, United States - L2c2 | ecosystem: Environmental > Terrestrial > Soil > Riparian zone | place: USA: East River... | reverse complement strand
GATCTGCCGCCAATGACTTCTATGGTGCCGATCGCGTCGGCGACGATCTGTTTGGTGACTCATTAGTTGCGCTTGATGCGAATACAGGAAAGCGCGTCTGGCACTTTCAATCCGTCCGGCACGATATATGGGATCGCGATCTCAACGCACCCCCGGCGCTCATAACGTTGCATAAAGATGGCAAGACGATTGACGCTGTGGCTCAGACCACCAAGAGTGGATATGTTTTTATCTTTGATCGGGAGACCGGGAAACCTGTCTATCCGATCGAATACAAGAAATACCCTGCCAGTGAGATTCCGGGAGAAGTAGCTGCCGATACGCAGCCTTTGCCTACCGCTCCTCCAGCCTTTGCGCGGCAAAGACTGGAGGAAAAAGATCTAACGAATCGGACGCCGGAAGCCCACGCCGAAGTGCTCGCTAAATTTAAGACTATCCGAAGCGATGGCCAATTCATTCCTGCGAGCCTTCAGGGAACGGTGATATTTCCTGGGTTGGACGGAGGCCAGGAGTGGGGCGGTCCAGCTTTTGATCCAGAGACTGATCTTCTTTATACCAACGTAAACGAAATGCCCTGGATCATCAGCATCAAGAAGCGTCCTGCAGCTTCTGCCACCTCAAGTGGCAAACAGCTCTATCAAAATAACTGCGCGGCGTGTCATAAGGATAATCGGACTGGCAACCCCCCAGACACACCGTCGCTGGTGGATATCGACCAGAAACATAGCTCTAGTGAGATTTCGACGATCATCAGAAGTGGGAATGGCCGCATGCCTGCCTTTACGCGACTCTCCGACCAGGAAGTCGCCGCAATTGCAGGTTACGTCCTCAGCGGAAAAGACGACATCGTGGCATCTCCCTCTCCTGATCCGTCGATGCTTCAATATCAGTTTGGAGGCTACGTTAAATTCCTGGACTCTGAAGGATATCCTGCGATCACGCCTCCATGGGGAACCCTGAGTGCAATCAACCTGAATAAAGGAACCATCGCGTGGCAGATTCCGTTCGGCGAATATCCAGACCTGGTTGCGAAAGGAATCAAGAACACCGGGTCAGAAAACTATGGCGGAGGAGTCGTCACCGCAGGAGGTGTGTATTTTATTGCTGCGACCAGTTATGACCGTAAATTTCATGTATTTGATAAAAGCGATGGAAAGTTGCTCTGGGAAACTACGCTGCCTGCATCAGGAAGTGCCACGCCTGCCGTCTATGAAGCTGACGGGCGCGAATTCGTAGTTATTGCCGCAGGAGGCGGAAAATCAAAGGACCCCTCTGGTGGAAGTTACGTCGCGTTTGCACTTCCGAAAGATGCGCAGCCCTAATCACATTGATACGGGGACGACTACAACCTCCCCGCTCACCGCGCAGTCACGGGCCCGAGCAGGGAGCGCCCAAAGCCACCGTATATCGAACAGAAAGAACCCTGCGCTCTGAAAATAAAGGGTAAACAAGACGCCGCATAGAGGCCTATCTATTTAATTAGAATTAGATAGAGGTATGTATCCACGATAGTGGTTTATTGCCCAACAGTGGTGTACCTCAAGATGGAGTTTTAAAATGGAACGACGTGAAGTACTCAGGTTGCTTGGCTCGGCTGCAGCCATCTCTGCCCTTCCACTAGAAGCTATGACCGTCATCCAGCAGGCGAGCGCACAGGTCGCCCAGTCGACTGGGCTGAGGACGCTGAACCCGCAACAAAATGCTACCGTCACCACAATTGCCGAGTTGATTATTCCGGCTACCGACACTCCTGGCGCCAAGGGTGCGAAGGTGAACGAGTTCATCGACCTGCTGCTGACGGAGTGGTTTGAGCCTTCTGAGACGAAAGAGTTCCTCGCCGGGCTGGCCGATGTTGACGCGCGCAGCAGAAAGAAGTTCTCCGCTACCTTTGTCGACTGCACTCCCGCACAGCAGACGGAGCTGCTTAAGGAGCTTGACGCTGCCGCGATGGAATTCTCCGCCAGCCAGAAACAGACGATGCAGACGAACAGCGCTCCACCGCCAATGAACTTCTTTTACCAGATGAAAAAGCTGACTCTGGCCGGCTATTACACCTCGGAGATCGGCTTCTCACAGGAGCTTGGTAAGAGCATCATTCCGCCGGGCCACGCCGGCTGTGCCCCCATCCAGGAGGTGGCGCGATGAGCACAGAGATACAGACACCGAATGTGCAGACCGGAAAGACCAACACCTATGACGCCATCGTCATTGGCTCAGGCATCACGGGCGGCTGGGCCGCCAAAGAGTTGACCGAGAAAGGACTCCAGACGCTGGTGCTCGAGGCCGGCCAGACCATCGTTCCCACAAGAGATTACGTCGAGCACGTTCCCGTTTGGGATGTAAAGTTCCGCGGCATGCGCGACCGCCAATACGAGAAGGTGCATCGCGAAAGGCAGAAGCACATCGGCGATGAATGGAACGCAAAGTTCTTTGTCGATGACCTCGAGAACCCGTACACTACGCCGCCAGATCAGCCGTACCTCTTTCTGCGTGGCCGTCATGTGGGTGGACGCTCCGTAATGTGGGGCCGCCAGAGCTATCGCTGGAGCGATATCGACTTCGAGGGCAATCTCAAGGATGGCGTCGCCGTCGACTGGCCGATCCGCTACAATGACATCGAGCCCTGGTACGACTACGTGGAGGACTTTATTGGCGTCAGCGGTCAGGCCGAGAATCTGCCTCAGCTTCCCGACGGCAAATTTCTGCCTCCGATGGAAATGAACTGCGCCGAACTACACATGCGTGACGTGATTGCGCAGAAGTTTCCCGATCGTCGCCTGACCATCGGCCGTACGGCGATCCTGACGGTGCCGCATCGCGGCCGCGCAGCCTGCCATTACTGTGGACCGTGCGCTCGCGGCTGCATCACGCGCTCGTACTTCAGCAGCCTGCACTCGACGCTGCCCGCCGCCGAGGCCACGGGCAAGTTGACAATGCGGCCGTTCAGCGTCGTTCACAGTCTCATCTTCGACGCGAAGACACGGCGCATCACCGGAGTCCGCGTTATTGACGGACAAACAAAGCAGTCGGTCGAATTCCGCGCGAAGATCATCTTCCTCTGCGCTTCGACGCTTGAGTCGGCCCGCATCCTGATGAACTCTGCGACACCTGAGTTCTCAACCGGGCTTGCCAACTCCAGCGGGCAGCTTGGCCGCAACCTGATGGACCACATGATGGGCAGCGGAGCCAGCGGCATTATCCCCGGCCACGAGGATCGCGAGCAGATCGGCAACCGTCCCAATGGCATCTATGTGCCGCGCTTCCGCAACATCAAGGACAAGCATCCTGGATTTGTCCGGGGCTACGGCTTCCAGGGCGGCGGCAGCCGCGACGACTGGGGCCGTGGCAGCGAGACCGCGGGCTTTGGCGTCGACTTCAAGCACTCGCTGCGCCAGCCGGGGCCGTGGCGTTTCACCTTCGCGAGCTTCGCCGAGTGTCTCTCGAATCCCGACAACCGCATGGAGCTCGACAAGAACAAGGTAGACGCATGGGGCATTCCCGCAATGAAGATCTCCTGCAAGTGGCGCGACAACGAGTGGGCGCTCTTCAAAGACGCACAGGCTACAGCAGCAGAGATGCTCGAAGCCGCCGGTGCGAAGGACATCACGCTGCGCAATGCGCCTTCAGCGCCGGGCGAAGGGATTCACGAAATGGGCTCTGCTCGCATGGGCCGCGACCCTAAAACCTCAGTACTCAACGGCTGGAATCAGACACACGACATCAAGAATCTGTTCATCACCGACGGCTCGTTCATGGTCTCCTCAGGATGGCAGAACCCGTCGCTCACCTACATGGCGATGACGGCACGCGCTTGCGACTACGCAGTGAAACAAATGAAGCGCGAAGAACTTTAAGCAGTTTGTAGCCAGTCTGCAGGACGTCATACTAGTGCCTTGATTTCGCAAATAGGCACACCGATCTTCTGGTTCTGGAGCTTCCTTTCCTCTTCAGTGGGAAGCAGCCTAGCTGCGGATCAGCTCCAAATCTCCATTCCCATTGAGAACTCGTAACGCGCCAGACCAATTTCCCCCGTGCTACTATTTGGGCCTCAAATTGAGACGTCTAAATTTTTTCCGAGAACAGTCTATCGGGGGATATAAATGCGTTCCAGCTTCGCTCGCAAGGCCGCCTGCATCCTTGGCATCGCTTCTACTCTGACAGCTCAAAGCGCCAGGCAGAACGCTTCAAATCAATCCCCGGATCTGCTCCAGAAAAACTTCCTCAATCCACCCAATGCCGCCCGTCCCCGCGTCTGGTGGCACTGGATGAATGGCAACATCACCAAAGAAGGCATCCGCCTCGATCTCGAGTGGATGAAGCGCGCCGGACTTGGCGGCTTCCAGAACTTCGATGCCGCGCTCAACACACCCAAGGTCGTCGATACCCGCCTCATCTACATGGACCCCGGTTGGAGGGACGCCTTCCGCTTCGCAATCGAAAAAGGTAAGTCTCTCGGTTTTGAGATGGCCATCGCCGGCTCGCCTGGCTGGTCGGAGACCGGTGGCCCCTGGGTCACGCCCGAACAGGCGATGAAGAAGTACGTTTGGAACGAGACTGTCATCGAGGGCGGCAAGCCCTTCACTGGCACCCTGTCCAAGCCTCCCATCGTTACCGGCCCCTTCCAGACACTCGCTTCGCAGGACCCTATGGGCAGCATGGGGGGTGCTGGAACACATTCTCCTTCCGTCCCCGACTTCTACAAGGACTCCGTCGTTATCGCCTACAGACGGCCTGAGGACGATAAGCCTGTCGCCGCGCTCAACCCCACGATCACCACCAGCTCCTGCGCAACTGACTCCGTCGCGCTCTGGGATAACGACCTGATGACTTCAGCTTCCATCAAGGCTCCCACCACCGAGCCCGCGTGGTTGCAGCTGACCTTCTCAGAGGCACAGACCATTCAATCTGTCACCTTCGCGCTCGGCGGTCCGCGTAATCCGCTTGGCATGTTCATCCCTGAAACTAACGACGGCCCATGATCGAGGGTAGCGAAGACGGCGCCACCTTCACTTCATTGGTCCGTGTACCGACCTTCGGAGCCGTCGAGCACACGCTCTCTTTCCCCGCAAAGACTCTCCGCGCCATCCGCGTCGTCTTTGCCCCGAAGCCCTCCCGCAATCTCGGCCCCGACGACATCGACCTCACCGACCTCGGCGTTAAAGCTCCTACATCCGTCCCTCCCATCATGGTCGCCGAGTTCGTGCCGCACACCGGCTCCCGCGTCAACCGCTTCGAAGACAAGGCAGCCTTCTCCGCTACGCCAGATAACTACGGCTTCGCCACCGGCGAGGTCTCTGCTACCTCCACCATCGACCCCGCATCGGTGGTCGACCTCACAGCGAAGATGCAGCCCGATGGCTCCCTCTTCTGGGATGCTCCCGCCGGCAAGTGGACCATCGTGCGTATGGGCTACTCACTCACGGGAATCACCAACCACCCTGCGCCGCCCGAGGCCACCGGACCTGAGGTCGACAAGCTCAACAAGGCCTACGTTGCTTCATACATGAACAAGTACCTCGACAACTACAAGGACGCCACTGGTGGAATGATGGGCGCAAACGGAATCGGCTACGTCATCACCGATAGCTGGGAGGCAGGCACGCAGAACTGGACCGACGACATAATCGCCGAGTTTCAGCACCGCCGCGGCTATAGTGCCATTCCATATCTTCCCGTGCTCACCGGCCACATCGTCGGCAGCGCTATCGACAGCGATCGCTTCCTCTGGGACTTCCGTAAGACCATCGCCGACCTTGTCGCTGAAAACCACTATGGCACCATCGCCGAGATCGTTCATGCGCGAGGCATGAAGGTATATGGCGAGTCGCACGAAGAGCGTCGCGCCACCATCGGCGACGGCATGGAGATGAAGCGCTACACCGATGTTCCCATGGCCGCCATGTGGACACGCTCCGGCCCGCAGTTCGGCTCACAGGCCGACATCCGCGAGTCGGCTTCCGTCGCGCACATCTACGGACAAAACCTCGTCGCCGCCGAATCGCTCACCAGTTCCATCGGCCCATGGGCCTGGTCACCCGCGATGCTCAAGCCCACCGCAGACCTTGAGCTTGCAAGCGGACTCAACCGCTTCGTCATCCACGAGTCCGCGCATCAGCCGCTCGTTGGCAACGCTCCGGGACTCACCCTCGGACCCTTCGGCCAGTGGTTCAATCGAAACGAGATCTGGGCCGAACAGGCCGCGCCGTGGATTACCTACCTCGCCCGCAATTCCTACCTTCTGCAGCAGGGACGCTTCGTCGCCGATATTGCCTACTTCTATGGCGAAGATTCCAACCTCACCGCCATTTTCACCGACCACATGCCCGACGTCCGCGCCGGCTATAACTTTGACTACATCAACGCCGACGTGCTCATCAACAAGCTCGAAGTAAAAAACGGTAATCTCACCGCGCCCAGCGGCATGACTTACCGCGTCCTCAAGCTCGACCCCTACAGCAAAAACATGTCGCTCCCCGTCCTGCGCAAACTCCAGCAACTTGTTCAGAGCGGGGCCACCCTCATCGGAGACAAACCCTTCGCCACACCCAGCCTCGCCGACAACAGGAAGCAGTTCCAGATCATCGCCGATACCATGTGGTCATCCGGAGCGAGCTACGGCAAAGGAAAAGTCGTCAGCGCCGCCGATGCAGCCTCCTCTCTCCAGAGCTCAAACATCGCGCCAGACTTCGACTACGAAAAGCGGGAGCCTGATACCAAACTTCTTTTCGTCCACCGCCAGCTCCCTGCTGCCGATATCTACTTCGTTGACAACCGCAACGATCGCGCCCAAAACATAACCGCTAACTTCCGCCTCACCGGTCACGCGCCAGAGATCTGGCATGCCGACACTGGCAAGATCGAAGCTGCCTCCTATACCATCGCCAACGGACGAACCTTCGTTCCGCTCACGCTCGACCCTTACGGCACTACCTTCGTCGTCTTCCGCAAGCCAGCAACCACGCCTTCGCGCACGCTTCCGCAGAAACAAGAGGCCGCGCTCGCTTCAGTAGAAGGCCCATGGAAGATCGCCTTCGAGCCTAATCGCGGAGCACCCGCGGAGACCGCCATGCCCACCTCATCTCACTCAGCGAGAGTAACGACGCCGGTATTAAGTACTTCTCCGGTCACGCCACCTACACCAGAACCATCGACGCCCCCACCGAATGGTTCAAGTCCGGAGCCCAACTCTGGCTCGACCTCGGCGACGTTGCCAACCTCGCCGAAGTTAAGGTCAACGGCAAGCCGCTCGGCATCGCATGGAAGAGGCCTTTCCGCGTCGACATGACAGGCGCGCTTAAACAGGGGAGCAACACTGTCGAGATCACTGGCGCCAATCTCTGGGTCAATCGCCTTATTGGAGATGCACAAACAAATGTCGCGACTAAGTACACCTTCACCACCCGCAACCCCTACAAAGCCAACTCGACGCTGTTACCCTCCGGCCTCATAGGTCCAGTGCAGGTCATACAGATACAAACTGCAAGCAAACAATAAGCAGCACTCATCCGAATGAAGCTGATTGATAGTCTGGTGCGGAGCAGCAACTACTGCAGCATCGCGGCACAGCCGAAGAGATCGAATCAGCTACAGGCCAGGACCGTCATTTAACCGCCCGTATGGCATCTATCAAGACCGTTGCCTTTTGCTTCACTGTTTTTGCATCGTCGCCGGGCTTATAGATAGACGTGCCTGCACCAAAGCCATCCGCTCCTACTGCCATCCACGCAGCAATACTCTGCTTGTCGATCCCGCCCACGGGAATAACGAGAGCCTCTTTTGGTAGAACAGCCTTCAAAGCTTTCAGCATAGAAGGCCCTACAACCTCGGCAGGAAACAGCTTGATGGCATCTGCTCCCGCTTTCAACAAGGCGAACGCCTCGGTGGGATTAAAAAAACCGGGAACAGCGAAGAGACCGGATTGTTTTGCGGCCCGAACGACGGAAAGCTCCGCGTGTGGCGTCACGATTAGCTTTCCCCCCGCGCCTGCTACCTCTGTAACCTGTGCCGGATCCATCAGCGTGCCAGCACCAATTAGCATGCGATCGCCGAAGATACGCGCCAGCGTTCCAATACTTCGAAACGGGTCGGGTGAGTTGAGTGGTACCTCAACGATGGTGACGCCGGCCTCCTCCAGAGCATGTCCTATGGATTCAACCTCGTCAGGCCTGATGCCACGCAGAATCGCGATCACGGGGGAACGCGATATCCATCCCTTGAGATCGCTCTCTATCTCCAATTTAGCCTCCTTCCAATAGCTGCAAGTCCGCGTGCCGCCGCATCTTCATCTTCGACCGTAGACGTACCTCCGAGGGCCGCAATCGCCTGTTGATACAGCTTGCACAATTGGAGCGCGCCTACCAGGTGTACGTGCGCCTCTGATGGCATCACCGCCCGAACTTCATGCCCAATCAGTAGCCCCGATAGATAAGAAGCCGTGGTGTCTTCCTTGAGGTCGCCCGTCAGCGCCAGAGTGCGGACGCTGAAAAGGTGATGCAGCAGGCCGCCCGCATCGGCTGAACGGGCAACACCGCGGAGAAAACTCGCTTCGTCCATGATTGCTTCCGAATTCATGAGCTTCGCGAGGATCGTATGTTTGCGTAGTGCCGCAAAGGCATCGCCCGTCATGCAGGTAAGAAAACTTACGATGGATCGATCCCTGAGTTCGATCCATTTCGTGTGCGTGCCGGGTAGACACACCAACCCACAGCCGTCGCAATCGTCGACGATTCCCATCGCCTCCGTCTCTTCTCCACGCATCACCTCGGGCACACCATTAGAATCTTCTCCCATTACGCCTGGGATCAGCATGGCTTTGGCTCCCGCGAACGATATCTTTACGACTGCTTTCGCAAGATCGTCGATCTTCACCGGGCACTGTATGTAGTTGGCCTCAGTCCATCCCTGGCGGCTCCCCACCATACCGCACAGCAGGACATGTGTTTCACCGTCGGCGATCCAGTCCCCCACATGCTCCTGCAGCGTTTCGGAAAACCTCCCTTCCCGCACCTTGAGGATACCGATGGGATACGAACGTCGCCCAATCACCTTTCCGGTGTTATCGAAGCGAAATGCCCGGAAGTTGCTTGTACCCCAGTCCACCCCAATCAATCCTACCCTCCCGTAAAACTCTCACTTCATTGAAACAGATGCATCTCACGCAAAAAATTTTCTCGACAATCAAAGTTCGCTGATCGTTGCATACGACTGGGGTGGCAGTGAATAGATCATAAGAAACGAAGGTCGGGAAATCCTGACTTCGACCACAGCTGTCTCAGTCCACACAAAAACCGTCTCTTTCGTTCGCCACAGAGTGCGCTAGCGTGCTGCATAGCTCTTACTTTGCTTGTTCCCTGAATTGAAGACCGTGAAGCTCCCCTTCGGACTTGCCTTGACGACGATGTAATTTCCTTCATCTGGTCCCTGTGGGTTCGCAATATACTCAGCAGCCGTATTGTGTTCCGCGCCCCCTTCCTCAGAGTAATGCAACTGCCAAAGCGTCTCCAATTTTGGCGACTGACGGATCGTATCGAGAACCGGGATGTTACCGCCCTTCGTAGCGGCGTTATCCATAATCGCCACACGCGGTTGAATGCCATCGATCAGGGCATGGCTGGAGCTTGGACGAAAGCCGTGATGCGAAACTACCAAAAGATCTACCGTGCCGATGCGATTATCCGGGCACATAAACAAGCGCTCCTTCTCCCATGTCAGATCGCCCAGGTCGAGGATCTTCAGTTTTCCGAAGTTGATCAGAATACCCAGTGAGTGAGAGTTCTCACTGCGGTCATTCGGCTTGTTCTCGACCACATCGCAATGTGGATTCTTCTCGCCTCCTCCAGGCAGATTGTGATCGATCACGTTACCATCGCTGCTGATTACCGTGGCTTTCATGTTGCCGATCGGAAAGACATCGCCCGGCTTCGCCGAGATGCGTTTGTACTTCCCTGTTGCCAGCACCTTTTGATAGGCGTCCCATATCTTTATCGTCGCCCCGCCGGGTTTCGTGTCGATGTTCTCCCCGTGATCAAGGAACGTCCCTACCGGAATTCTCTCGACGAGCTGAGGAACTCCCCCAGAATGATCGTCGTGATAGTGGGTCAGCAGCACGTAGTCAATCCGGTTGATGCCGGCGAGCTTGGTGGCTGCAATAATTCGATCTGCGTCGCGCCCATTATTGCCCGGCCAGCCCGTATCCACCAGCAGCGAGTGCTTGTCTGGCGTTACGAACAGGGTGGCCTGCCCGCCTTCTACATCTACGAAATAAATCTGAAGGTCACCCTTATCGGCTGCCCGCAACTGTAAAGGAAGAACCGTAAGACCAGCTGCCAACGCAAAGGTTAGCGCAAGAGAAGGAAATCTCATCTTCGACCGTCTCGTAAATCTCATATCACTCCCAGTCAGGCTGCATATCTATCTATGTGATCTTACTTTGCAGTGGAGCGGAAGCTCCCGACTCTCCTTCCGCTTCACTGCCATTTTTAGAACTGGAATCGTAAAGATGCCTGCAGATTCCTGGCTGTGCCTACGATCGACGTGATTTGGCCAGCCTGCGTGGTTCCTATATTTGCATTCGGATATCCGAACTGTGGGTGATTGAAGATATTGAATGCCTCAAAGCGGAACTGGAAGAGCATCTGTTCGTGGATGGGAAACGACTTCAGGAGCGACATATCGAAGTTCGTCCTTCCCGGCCCGACCAGCGAGTTGCGCCCCGCATTCCCATAGGTGTACTGCGCCGGGGTGCTGAAGGCGGACGCGCCGAACCAGTTCGTCAGCGTCTTGGGATAACGCACGTCTCCCACCTGATTCGGCCGGCTACCGGTGCCAGTGTTTGTGGTTGACACAGCCAGCACAGGAGAAAAGTACAGCCCGGTTTGCGTAAAGAAGATGCCGTTCGTCTGCCATCCTCCGAGCACCCAGTCCAGCGGTCCTCCGCCATTCATGAACTCACGCCCCTTGCCAAACGGAAGCATCCAAAGGTAACTGAGAGTGAGGCGCTGGCGTTGATCGATGATGGAGTTGCTGCGCTCGGCTGAAAGGAACCTTGGGTCCTGTGGTGTTGCACCCGCGGCTCCACCGCCGAACTCCAGAGGAACGTTGTCGATTGAGTGAGCCCAGGCATACCCCAACAGAAAGTTAACTCCGTGGCTGATACGCTTATCCAGCGTCACCTGCAAGGCATAGTAATTGGCTCTTCCCTGGGACGTCGCTAAATTCACGTCGCTCAGGTTTGGATTGATGGAATACAACGGACGCCGTGTATTCAAGGTAGTCGCACCTGGAATAGCCTGGTTGGCATTGAAGGGGAGGTAGAGTGCCCGCCCCAGATTGCCGACACCCACCACCTTCATAACCATATCCAGTCGTGGGAACTCCTGCTCAAGCCCGAGGTTAAACTGCTCGGCATAACCAGGCCGGAAGGTAGGAGCAACAGAGGATTGTGCTCCGCTCGGATTGTCAGCCTGCGCATAATTCACTGTAGGTGCCGCAGGAAACCCTTGGCTGATTGTTCCACCAGGAGTGATATCGCTCTGCGAGTTGCTGATCGTCAACCCGAAAGGCACATTGCGCGCGAGACGCATATTCAGACTTTCGCTGCCCGACGCGTTGTAGAAGAGTCCAAAGCCACCGCGGATTACCGTTGACTCATAGATCTTGTAGGCGAATCCTACGCGCGGGCCGAAACCCTTCTTCCACGGCAGCACGCCGGACGTCAGACTGACACCATTCCGATGCGCAATATCCATCTTGCCTGTTGTCGGGTTGAAGTTGGACCACTGATCATGCGCCTCGCTCGGCGGGCTGAAATAATCCCACCGTATGCCGTAGTTCAGCGTCAGCTTCTTGTTCACTCTCCAGTCATCAGCCGCGTAGAAGCCATACTCATTCAGGCGGATGCCCGGGAAAGGGAAGGTATAGTCATGGGCAATCAGGTTTGGGAACCCCAGCATCATGCTCGCAATACTGTCTCCGCCCGTTCCCGCCGGATTGCGAGAATCGGTCAGAGCCGGCGAAAAGTTGAATCTTCCATTGCCCTGGTTAGTTTGGTAGATCGTCAGCTGACGGCGACGGAAATCCCCGCCGAACTTCAAAGTGTGCGAGTTGTGGGTCCACGTCAGGTTATCCAGCTCCTGGAACGTGTTCTCCCGGCGATAGAGGGGGAGGGAACGTGTCTGGCCGATGCCGAGATAGGTCGAGGGTGAGAAGATTGGCAGGTTCTGTTCCCGTGGCGTCACATTCGAGTTGGGGACGCCAAGTTGATTGCCAAGGCCGCCGTTGTCGACAAAATCCACTGGAACATAGTCCAACCGGTATCGACTGAATCCGAACCGAAAATCATTCGCGATCGTGGGAGTAAATATTCTCGTGTAGCTTGTGGCCACGTGCTGAACAGGCGCGCTTGAGCTACCCGCGAAGGAAGCTTCATCGCTCAAATGTACCGGTGTTGAGATTCCGGGAATCGTGGTCACGGGATACGTACTCGGCGAAATGGCCAGCGACTTCTGGATGGAATAACGAGCAAAGAGAATGTCCTTCTGTGTCAACTGCTCATCCACGCGCACATCCCCTGAGTCCGAATTCGTAATCAGGCTCTGGCTTGAAGAATAGTTGTTGATGCGCCCCGGACCTGTTGGCAATGGATAAGCATTGAGCATCTTCATCGCAATTGGATCACGCCGCCCAACCGGGATGATGTTGTTGGTGAATGGCGTTCTGAGGAATCCTCCAGCCACATTCGGATTCGGACGGGTCGTCGTGGGATCGTAGATAGTCGCCGTCTCTCCGAAATCGCCATTGCGCATCCGGACCGTGGGAACGTTCCCTAGAAGGAATGCCTGCGTAGTCCGCCGCGATCCCTCATAGTCGACGAAGAAAAATGTCTTATTCCTGCCGTTATAGACACGTGGAATAACGATAGGCCCTCCAAAGGATCCGCCAAACTGGTTGAGTTTCAGTGACGGGAACGCAGTGCCTACCTTATTGAAGTAAGTCCGCGAATCCACCGCGGAGTTGCGGATAAACTCGAACGCGCTTCCATGCAGCTGGTTCGTACCCGACTTTGAGATCACATCGATCACGGCACCCGAGTTGCGTCCGATGTCCGCGCTGTAGAGATTCGTCTGGATCTTGAATTCGCGAACAGCCTCTACAGCCGGCCGAAGCACAACCGAGAGTGTCAGCCGCTCATTGTCGTCCACACCGTCAAACAGAAAATTGTTATCTCCTTCGCGATTGCCGTTGGAGAAGATCTCTGACCCCGGCCGTTTGTCGTCTGGCCGCGTGCCGCTCTGGATTGTTCCTGTGGCAGACGACCCGACTCCGGTCACACCAGGACTCAGCGTTGCCAACTGGGTAAAATTGCGACCATTCAGAGGAAGCTGGTTCACCATCTGAGTGTTAACCACCGTGCCAATTGACGAAGACTCGCTCTCGAGCAGCGGAGCTCGCGCCGATACCTCCACGGTCTCCGTTGCCTGACCAACCTTCAGCGTAAGGTCGAGTCGCACCTGCTGGTTCACCTGAAGATGAAGACCGGTCTGTGCCAACTTGCTGAACCCTACAGCTTCGGCAGTGAGCGTATAGGTTCCTGGTCGGAGATTCGTCAGAACATAATCCCCGTTGGTTTCGCTCTTCGTGCTCTGGGCTGTGCTCGTTTCGACGTTCGTCGCCGTGACTGTGGCTCCGGGAACAACCGCACCCGAAGCGTCCGTAATAGAACCACTGATCTCCGCGGATGTCGCCTGCGCTTCACAACGCAAACTCATCAACGCAACTAACACCAAGAAACACGCAGTTTTTAACACGTCCGCTCTCCTCGTCTTCATACCCAGGGGGAATGCTGAGTTCAGTGCGCCGATCACTCTATATCGCAAAAAACTAAAATTGCAATCATTTATTGAAATGAGTTTCAAAATTTGACATGAACGAACAAAAAGGCCTAACGTGCCGTCCGAAACGAATTGCGATCTGCTTTCAGATAAGATGAAAGCCTATACAAGCGCTTTTTATGGTGAAACCTCAGACAGTCCGGAAGTTAGTAGCGTCCAAGCGTATCGACGACTCGCCCAAGCCCGATAAGTATTTCTCTCGTGCCGTCAGCAAGGCACTGGAAGCGCTTGAGTTCCTGCAAAACGAAGCGAACTCTATGTCTATGAATGAGATCGCTCAACGTTTGCAACTCACCAAGACCTCAGCTTTTCGCCTGCTGAAGACCTTGGAAGCCACCGGTTATGTCGCCCAGGACGGCCGCGGGCAATATAAGTTGTCCCCCGGCATTCACGCGGTCACGCCAACCCAGTGGCTCAGCAAACTCGTGCGTATCGCCGTGCCGCATATGCAGTCGCTCACTCTGGAGACAACGGAAACCGTAAGCCTGGCAGCCCTGTTCGAGAACAGGATCGAGGTCGTCGCCGTCGTCGAGAGCCCTCACGTCATCCGCATGAGCAACGTCGTGGGCCACATCCTGCCCCCTAACGCCAGCTCACTCGGCAAGGCCATCACCGCCTTCCAGCCCTCGACAGGACGGGAAAGGCTGCTGCGCAGCTTCAAGATCTACCGTTTCACCGACCACACCATCACCGACCCGCGCGACCTCGCCCACGAGTACGAGAGCATTCGCGGTCAACGATTTGCCGTTGACCGCGAGGAGTGTGCCAACGATGGCATCTGCTTTTCTGTGCCGGTTTTCGGCCATAGTGACGAGGTATCTTCGGCCATCAGTCTATCCATGCCGAAGTTCCGGCTGCGCGGCGAGGAACACGAAGCATCCATCATCGCCGCTCTCCGGGCCACGGCCTCCACCCTTGCCCGCGATCTGTAGGCTGCGGAGGTTTTCCTTCCATCGAGAAGCCCTCTCTACGCTTGCCTCATCATTTCATATTTTGGATAAAAGTTCATTTTATCGATTAAAGTTGCAATTTTTGCTTGACGTTGATAACTCGTCGCCTATAAAGTCCCCGCTGTCGTGAAACCAGGTTTCGCGAACATCTTCTAAAGGGTTCTTTACAGGCGCGATGCGGACATCCAGTCTTTCTCTCCTTCTTGCCGTTTCGGCGCTTGCAACCCACAATCTCGCAGCCCAGACGACGCTCGCCTCTAGGATTGGACATACCGATCCCAGTAAATACAAGCACAGCCGGTCTCACGACAGTGCCGGAGACATGGCCTGCGAGCTTCTCGTCCCGCCCACTGCGCTGAACATCAATCTCAACTTCATGCACCGTTGCCAGATCATGCCCGGCGGCGGCGTCGGTCATCATTTCCATAACTCCACCGAAGAGATGTTCATCGTCTTCGATGGCCAGGCTGAGTTCACTATTGATGGACGCACCTCCACCCTGAGCGGAACAGTGGGCGCGCCCGTTCGCATGGGCCACTCACACGCCATCTACAATCCTTCCGATAAGCCAGTCGAGTTCATGAACATCAACGTCGCCTCTATCAAAGGCCACTACGATGCCTTCAACCTTAGCGATGCTCGCGTAGGCGCCCCCAAGGATGCTATTCCCGTCTTCATGACGATGAAGCTCGATAAGTCACTGCTCGCACCCATCAAGAACTACAACGGCGGCGAGGGAACGGTTCGCTATCGACGTGCGCTGGACCCCGATGTGTTTCTCACCAACTGGGCCTACGTCGATCACCTCCTCATTCCTGCCGGAGCCTCAGAGGGTCTGCACCGTCATCGCGGAGTCGAAGAGATCTACTACGTTCTCAGCGGAGACGGCCAGGTGCGCGTTGGCAGTGAAACCGCGGAGATCCACAAGGGCGATGCCGTCCCTGTCCGCCTCAACGAGCCGCATTCTTTGACCAGCACCGGCGGCGACCTTGAGTTGATGGTCGTCGGTATCTCGACGCAGAAGAACGTACTCGACACGGAACTTGGTGCTCCAGCACCCCGATGAGACACCTATCCATAAGCTGCTTCACGAAGGGAGAAACAGATGCTGGCTGGTAAGGCTGCGAGGATTACACTCTGCTCCCTGCTCACACTTCCGATCGCATCCCTGGCGCAAGACTCGACGTCGCTCGTCCAACGAATCGCGCATACCGACCCCTTGAAGTACAAGCACCTTACCTCGGTCCACAACGGATCCGGTCCTATGGATTACATGGCGCTCTTCGACGTCAAGAGTCCGCAGTCCGCGAAGTTCAACCTCGGCACTAATCTCTTCTTCCTGCATCGCGGCGTACTTCCCCCCAATGGAGGCATCGGAGCCCACTTCCACAATCACTGCGAAGAGATGTTCATCATCCTCGATGGCGAATCGCAGTTCACGGTAGACGGCCGCACGTCCTTGCTCAAAGGACCGGCAGGAGCGCCCGTTCGTCTTGGGCACTCACATGCAATCTCCAATACTTCCGGCAAGACCGTCCAGTGGATGAACATCAACATTGGCCTCACGAAGGGCTTCTACGATGCCTTCAACCTTGACGACCCACGAGTGGGAGCTCCCGTCGATCCCATCCCGACCTTCATTGCCATGCATCTCGACCGTTCCCTCTTGAAGCCCGTATCAAACATGCATGGCGGCAACGGCAACGTGCAGTATCGTCGCGCACTCGACCCCAGCGTCTTCTTCTCGTCCTGGTCTTATGTCGATCATCTACTGCTTCCGCCAGACACTTCGGTCGGTCCTGATACGCAGGCTGATATGAGCGAGGTCTACTTCGTGCTCTCCGGAGAAGGCACAGTCACGCTCAACGGCGAAAAAGCTGCGATCCACGCGGGAGATGCTGTTCCCGCCGGCCTCGGTGAGACGAAATCGTTTGCCAGCACCGGCTCTGCGCCGCTCGAGTTCATGATCTTCGGCATCGCCCGCGACCTGGCCGCCAAGGAAGCGTACATGACCTCACCCACAGGAATGACCGGCCTCATCCCGGCAGCGAAAAAATGAGTTCAATCATAAGGAGTCTTCGCAATGCCTAAGGTAATCGACACCCACGCACATCTTGGCGAGTGCTGCGTCTTCGGCCTCTACGGTACGGAGGAGGACATGATCCGCCGCATGGACGAGTGCGGCGTTGACGCCACCATCGTGCAACCCTTTCCTGGAGCCAGAGACTACGTGCATCGCCACGACGAGATCGCCGAACTTTGCGCGAAGCATCCTGGCCGCTTCTTCGGTCTTGCCAGCCTCAGCCCGCATGTCGGCCGCGACAAGTACGAACGCGAAGTGGAGCGCTGCATCAAGGAGCTCAAGTTCATCAGCGTCAAACTGCACACCATCGGTCACGGCGTAAATCCACTCACCGAGGACGGCGACCTGGTCTTCGCGACCGCTCACGCACTCGGAATCCCGTGCATGGTCCACACCGGAGCGGGAATTCCCTTTTCGCTCCCCGCTCTCTGCATCCCCGCGGCCAACAAATATCCCGACCTCAAGATCATCCTTGCCCACGCCGGCGGAGGAATCGTCTCCGCAGAAGCCCAGGTCGCCGCGTCGATTTGCGGCAATCTCTACCTCGAAACTTCCTGGTGCCTCGGTGAAGACATCCGTTGGATGATCAACACCATCGGCCCCGACCGTGTCATGATGGGAGCCGACCTGCCCAGCAATGTTCCCGTCGAGTTCGCAAAGTACCGCGCACTGGATCTCGAGCCCGACGTCTACAACAAGGTGATGGGCGAGACGGCCGTTGAAGTCTTCAACTTAAAGTGGTGAGGAGGCCCATGTTCGTTCTGCATGTTGAACTCAAGGCGAAGTCCGGGGCGCAGGCTGATCTCGAAAAGACCTTCGTCGAGCGCTTCTACCCATCCATATCGAAACAAGGCGGTTTCCTCGCAGCACAGCTTCTGCGTTCGAATGATGACGACACCAGCTACCGCTTGTGCCTGAGCTTCGATCACCAGGGTTCTCAGCAGAAATGGGTAGCCACCGATCTGCATCAGGAGATCTGGCCGCTCGTTGAAGATCTCTGCGAGAATTATGCCGTCGCCGGATACACCGCTATCTAGATCTACTTCGATAAAAAGGAAAATGAGGCTGCTCTATGGAGCGTTCCATTCCCGACTACATCTCCCGCTCCGTTCCTGTGCCAACGGCCGCGCGGGTACCGTGGTACGGCAGCACCTTCCCCACCTACTTCGGAATCTTCCTCTGGGTTGGCTTCTACCTCAAGATCGCTGAGCCAACGATCGGATACGCCAGCCTGGGCCTCTGTCTGATCGCGCTCCTCGTCGCCGGCCTTCTCTGTTTTGCACTCTATTACTGGGCTCCAGCAATGCTCGGCATGCAGAGCGGACGACCGCTTTATGTCGTTGGCACCTCTACCTTCGGAAGTTCAGGCGGCTATCTCATTCCAGGACTCATGATGGGCTTCCTCCAGATCGGCTGGGTCGCCGTAATTGGAGCGGTCTCGGCAGACTTCATCATGAAAGGTTTGAATCTGACCTCGCGAACGCTTTACTGCGTCCTCGTGATTGTCTGGGTCTATAGCCTCGGCGCGGTCGCTATCAAAGGTATCCATCATGTCGCGCGGGTCGCAAAGTTTCTCAATTGGGTGCCTCTGTTCATGATCCTCATCGTCTTCTGGGCCAACCGAGACGGCATCGCACATTATCAACCGGCGCACACACAGCCCCTAAACGGCTTTCTCAACGTGCTCAGCATCGTCATCGGCTACTTCGCCACTGCGGGAGCCGCAGGCGCCGACTTCGGCATGAACAACCGCAACCGCAAGGACATCTTTTTCGGAGGCTTGCTCGGAATCGTCGGCGGCGCGCTCATCGCAGGCGGCCTTCCACTCCTCTCCGTCGCAGGTTATCTCGGACGCGGCATCGGTCCTGCGAGTTATGACTACACGACTGCCATCGCCAGCGTTGGCAACCTGGCTCCCGTCATGTTCTTTCTATTTGCCATCGCCTCGATGGTGCCTACCTGCTTCTCTTCGTTTATCGCATCGAACAGCTTCAGCACTATGCTGCCGAAGATCCCACGCGTGGTCTCGACCTTGATCGCTCTTACCCTCAGCGTCGTTCTCGCGACCACTGGAGTCGCAAACAACCTCGTCGGCTTCTTCAGCCTCGTCGCCGCATCATTCGGCCCCATCTGTGGCGCGATGGCAGCCGACTATCTCCTCGCTGGACGTCGGTGGAGCGGCCCTCGCTCCGGCATCAACTGGGCCGGATACATTGCCTGGCTCATCGGCTTCCTCGTCGGCATTCCCGAACATATCCCCGGGCTGCCGACCGCGCTCCTCAAAGCGGACAACCCTTCCGGCCTTTATTCCTTCGTCGTAGGCTTCATCATTTATCTTGTTCTCGCCAAAGCCGGGATGCGTCCTCCTGTAATCGAAACAGGAAGCAGCACAGCGTGGGAACCATCCGCCTGAACCTTCTTCATAACGAAACCGCGATCCGCCAGGAGTACTCCTCTTTTATGAATCGAAGAACCTTCCTTCAGTCCCTCTCGGTTACTGCGCTCTCGGCTGCAGCGGGCAGTTTGCCTGCCTTCGCCTCCCTTCCAAAGATGAAGATCACGCGGGTGCGTGCCTACCTTCCGCCCAACCCGAATCCGCTCTTCAACCAGAGTGATGTCGTCGTCACGATCGAAACGGACGCCGGGATCACCGGTATTGGGGAGGGCGGATCGAAAGACACGCTGGCTCAGTCCGCCGGACGCCTCATCGGCCGCGATCCCCAATATATCGAACAGCTGTGGCAGGATATGAATCGCGCCTTCTTCTATCCGCCCGGGCGAGAAAAAACCGACGGCATCGGCGCGCTCGATCTCGCCCTCTGGGACATTAAAGGCAAAGTGCTTAAGCTGCCCGTACACGAAATACTCGGCGGTATGGTCCGTAAACACGTCGAGTGCTACAACACCGCCGGCATCATTCCCGGTATCACCCAGGGCATGCCCATCAAGGACCGCGCCCGTATCACCGTCGAGGCCGGTTACCGCGCCTTCCGTTTCGGCGCCGCCGACACGAAGGCCAACACCACCTTCAACACCCGCGAGCGTATTAACAAGGTCCGCGAAGAGTGCGAGCAGGTACGGGAAGGCGTTGGCAAAGACGGCGACTGGTGTATCGACTTCCATCAGCGCTTCGATCTCGCCGACGCGATCCGCGGCTGCAATCTCATCGAAGAGTACAACCCTCTCTTCGTCGAAGACCCCGTCCGTGCTGAAGCCTTCCTGCAGGACATCCCCACTCTACGCAGCAAGGTTAATGTACCGCTCGCCGCAGGCGAAGAGTGGGGCAACCGCTGGGACTTCAACCCGCTCGTCGAAAATCACAGCATCGATTATGTGCGCGCCACACTGCCCAACGTCGGCGGCATTACCGAGATGATGAAGATCGCCGCACTCTGCGAGACCCACTTTATAGGAATCGTTCCCCACTTCACCGGCCCCATCGCCACAGCCGCACTCGTCAACTGCCTTGGGACCTATCCCGGACCCGTCCTCATGGAATACAACTACCAGGGCCGTACGCTGCCCCATCTTCCCGTCTGTCTGGACTTTAAAGACGGAAAGTTGTTCCCCAACGAAAGACCCGGGATTGGCGTTGAACTAGACTACAAGCAACTGACCCAGATCGCCGAGTTCACCGAACCCGTCACCGCACGCGCGCAAACCTACTTCCGTCCGGATGGTTCCATCACCAACTGGTAGGCGGCAACGGAGCTCGGACCAATCGCAAGTAAGATTAGAAGGCGCATGACACATATCCGGAAGATCACGACCGCTGTCCCCATGCGCTATCTTCTTGTCTTCTGGCTCTTTGTCCTTAGCTCCGTCGCCTATCTCGACCGCACCAACATCTCAATCGCGGGAATTCAGATCGGCCACGAGTACGCGATCGACAACACTCAGCTCGGCTGGATCTTCAGCGCGTTCTTGATCGGATACGCGATCTTTCAGGTTCCCGCCGGCCTGCTCGCACACCGTTTTGGTTCACGACGCCTGCTCACCTTTGCCGTAGTGTGGTGGGGCATATTCACCGTTCTCACCACGCTGGTCCCTCCATCGATCAGCCATGCTGTCACCGTCCTCATCCTTGTGCGTTTTGCACTCGGCGCGGGCGAAGCAACTATGTATCCCGCCGCGAGTCAATTCGTAGAGCGGTGGTTTCCCATCCCTGAGCGCGGCAAAGCCAACGGCATTATCTTCGGCGGAGTTGGTGTCGGCTCTGGCTTTACGCCGCCGATCGTCACTGCCATCATCCTGCACTTCGGATGGCGAGCGTCCTTCTGGGTCAGCGCCGTCTGCGGGATCGTCGCCGGTGTGGTCTGGTACGGTGCTGCGCGAGATACTCCAGAAGAACATCCCCGCGTCAGTGAACAGGAACTCGCTCTCATTCGAGCCGGACGCGGGCCGGAATATATTGCGGATGGAACAAAGCACAGCATCCCCTGGAGCCGCATCTTCTCCAGCAAAGAGATCATCGCGCTGTCGCTCAGCTACCTTGCCTATGGGTACGTTGCGTGGGTCTTCTTCGGCTGGTTCTACATCTACCTTGCCCAGGCTCGCGGCCTTAATCTCAAGACCAGCGCCGTCTACTCCATATTGCCCTTCGTAGGAATGACGATTGGAGCCATGGGCGGCGGCATCGCCAGTGACTGGCTCGTGCAGCGTTTCAGCCTTCGCATCGGACGCTGCATTCTTCCCTTCTTCGCCATGGCTACTACCTCCGTGCTGCTCATCGCAGGCTCACGCGCGGAGCAGGCCAGCACAGCCGGCATCGTGCTTGCGCTCGGTGCCGGCGTTCTCTACATCGCCCAGAGCTGCTTCTGGGCCATCACTGCCGACTTCGCGGGCGAATATGCGGGCCTTGCCTCTGGAATCATGAACATGGGTGCTCAGGTCGGCGGCGCCGTCGCCACAACCCTCACACCCTTCCTCGCCGCGCGCCTCGGATGGCAAGCGGCGTTCTTCACCGCCGCCAGTCTAGCTGTAATCGGCGCATTCTCGTGGCTGTTCGTCGACCCCACCCGCAGCCTCGCGCTACCGGCCAACATTCCCGAGCCAACGCTTCAGCAGAGCTAGTACGTAGCCCTGCCCCCGCTCAAATCGAACACCGCACCTGTCGTAAACGAGTTCTCTTCCGAGACCAGCCACGCAACCATCGCGCTCACCTCTTCTACTTTAAGAAAGCGCCCGCGCGGAATCTTCGAGAGCATAAAGTCTATGTGTTCCTGGCTTACCTGTTCAAAGATGCGGGTCTTCGCTGCTGCGGGTGTAATACAGTTCACCGCGATGTTGTAACTCGCAGTCTCTTTACCCAGCGATTTGGTTAATGCAATCACTCCTGCCTTCGAAGCGCTGTAACCGGATGCTGTCGGATTCCCTTCCTTGCCCGCAATCGAGGAAATATTCACGATGCGCCCATAGTTACGTTCGATCATTCCAGGAACAATCGCGCGACAACAAAGAAATGCCCCGGTTAGATTGATCTCCATGACCTGGCGCCATGCGTCGATTGGGTACTCCCATGTCTTGAAATTCGGTCCTGCAACCCCCGCACTTGCCACCAGAATATCGATCGCGCCGTGCCGTTCAACTGTGTGCGCTACGGCGGTGTCAATGTTCGCCGCGTCCGAAACGTCCACCGCCTCCGTCGTCACCATCCCAGCTTTCTGCAGATTTTCCGACGCATTTTGCAAAAGCGCCGCGTCCTTGTCCCATAACGAAACTGACGCTCCAGAGGCCAACATCCGCTCCGCAATGGCGAATCCAATGCCCTGCGCTCCTCCTGTAATTACTGCATGACGTCCATTCAGATCAATATGATTCACATCTATCTCCGCGCAATAGTTATAACGCAGGCTGGTTCTCCGAGATAGATATAAAGAGTGCCTTTAGACCAATCTGCGCGGCCGATTCCGATCCTTTGGTGCATTCGCAGCCAGGAGACATTTCTTTATGTGCTCGACGAGTTGAGGGCCAGGCCGGGTTCGGCAAATGCAGGCAGAAGGTGCACCAGTTGGATCACCCTTTACGGGATCGACCTACAAGTTCGGTGGGTACAGCCGCCTTCAGCGTGAGATCAGATCTTTGCCGGTTCGCGGAACAGGTGTCCCTCGGATAAGAAGGCTACTCGAACGAAGCCACCAAAGGATCACAAACGATGTTGTGTTTGCCCCTGGACGTCAGAGCGTGAAGCCCGTGGAGCTGGAGCGTTGCCTCCTGCTGCTAACTTTTTGGAGTTCAGGCACAAGCATAACAAAATAAAACGAAATATTTCGATTGAAAAAAATAGTTGCCGTAACACAAAACGTAATACATACTTAGGCCACCCAAAGTTTCCTGTTCTCGACCTGTTCACAAAAATCCATTGATTCCACTGGTTTGGGAGGCTAATTTGTCTCGCAATACGAATCTTTCTTTCGATTCTGGTAGCAGCGCCGGTGTTCCTAGGCTTCGCATTGTTTCCATTCTTATCCTTCTAGTGCTAACCCTAGCGATGAATTTGGGTGCCATGGCGCAGACGGTGAACTCTACCCTACGCGGAACAGCGAGTGACGCATCCGGTAGTGCAGTTGCTAACGCCGAGATAAATATTTATGAACCGGCGACAGGTCAGCTTGTGCGTCACGCCGTCACCAATGAGAGTGGAGACTTTGAATTCGCAGAACTCAAACCAGGCGTCTACGAGCTCCGCTGCACTCTGACAGGATTCAAGCTGTTTGTGGCAAAGAATGTAGTGATGGATAGCGGCCAGACGCGTCGCGTCAATCCTATGCTTGCTCTCGGAGAGGTCGCTGAGCAAGTAACTGTCACCGCCGGTGCCGCGGTCATCTCTACTGAGTCTCCCATGATCTCAGGTCTCTTCACGGCGAAACAGCACGATGAGACTCCTCAGGTGACGCTCTATCCGACAACCTATTCCATGCTGACCACGCTTTCTGGCGTCCAGGGCGGAACAGGAACGCCGATTGCAAATGGTCAGACACAAGCTCAGCAGACACAGACATTCGATGGAATCCCAAACGATCTAGCCGGTGCACAGAGCAACAATGCTAATTTCTTCGAACAAGTATCCGCTTCGTTGTTCAATGCTCCCGCAGAAAGCCCTGTTCCGGTACAGATCAACGAAACGACAAAACGAGGAACAAATTCGTTTCATGGCGCTGCCAGCTATCGGATCTATGACTCAATTTTCAATGCAAGAGGATACTTTGACACGGCAAAGGTTCCCTTTCTGCAGCATGAATGGAATATCGAGGGCGGCGGTCCAATCTGGAAGGATCGTACATTCTTCTATGGCCAGTGGTTTGCGCAAAAAATACCTCTAGGCACGCAATATCGCGCGAGTGTGCCCACAGCCTCATGGCGAAATGGCGTATTCTCGTCCACAATCATTGACCCAACAACAGGCCTTCCGTTCGCTGGCAATACCATTCCCGACAGCAGAATCAGTCCGGTTGCCAAGGCATTTCAGGAAAATTATCTGCCAGCACCCAATGTTGCGTCCGCCGCGTCACAGGTGAACAACTATGCCTTCCATTTCCCCTTTAACAGCGATCTATACAAGGGCAACTGGCCCATTGCACGCGTTGACCATAATCTGACGAAGAACAATACGATTTTTGTTCGGTGGTTGATGCGCGACACGCCGTACGTTCTCAATAACGGGCTTCCGTCGCTGCTCTGGACACGTCAACGAAGACATCAGCAGTGGGCTGCAGGCGATACCCACATCTTTACTCCTCAACTGTTGAATAACTTCCGATTCGGATATTCAACGGATTTCTATACGGATGGTGAACCCCAGGCAGGCCATACACCAGCGGATGGAAGTTCCGTTCTCACGACAACCGGTTTACAGGGGGCAAATCCGAGCAATAGCAAGGGCCAGGGATTTCCAAGCATTAGCATTACCGGACTCACAGCATTGACGAACGTGGCGGGCGGAATTAAGTCGAACAACCATATCACCACCTTCAACGACACCCTCACATGGCAGAAGGGGCGTCATGTCTGGAAGCTGGGCGGCAGCGTCGAGCGCTTCAGCAACTTCTATGGTTTCGTAAACGATTACGGAGCATTTACCTTCGATGGGTCCATTACAGGTAGTCCTTATGCGGACTTCCTGCTTGGCTTGCCACGTACAAGTCAGCGCACGAACCCCCTCAGCGGGCGCGAACAGACCCTCGCCGAATACGGCTTATACGCTGAAGATTCTTTTAAGGTCACACCGCGCCTCAGTCTTGATTACGGAGTTCGCTACGACATCTATGGTTCGCCGAAGGCGGCTGACCACTTGATGTACAACTTCGATCCGTCGACAGGGAACGTGATTGTGGACCCTGCCGGAATCTCGAAGGTGAGTGCGCTCTATCCTTCGACCATTACGGTAAAAGCGGGTGATGCTACCGCAACGGCATCGAAAACCAACATTGTGCCACGCCTTGGTGCGGCCTATCAGCTAAGTTCCCGCTCTGTGATTCGCGGTGGATATGGCATTTATATCTCGCGTCTAGGATCTGCCGGGACGTTCAATAATTTCTTACCGATCAATCCACAGCTAGGTATAACCGGCCCATTCGCGATCAGTGAAACCTATCAGAATGTCGTGTCCCCCGGATCGACACCTCTCCTCTCTTTCCCAAATCCCTATCCGTCGAGCACCTCGCTGGCAACCGTTCCTAGCCAGAGTATCCTGGGTTATCCCAAGCAGACGAGTAATGGTCACACTCACCAGTTCAGCGCAACCTACGAGATTGAATTGGACAAGACAGGGTTCCGTATCTCCTATGTGGGATCCCGTAGCACGGGCTTGAACTACTCCGTCGATACGAATAAACCGCAGCCAGGCACAACCCCGTTTACCGCTGGCCGTAGGCCTTATCCCCAATTCGTTACAACCACGATGCTTCGCTATGACGGCGGTGCCAACTACGATGCTCTTCAGTTCGACGTAAAGCGCAGAGTTGGAAATTTTACGTTTACCGCGAACTACTCTCTGGCGAGAAGCCGGGCCAACTATCTCGACACCGAGAATCCGTATAACGTCTTGTCGCACTGGTCGAATGATGGTCTGACGAGAAGACACTATGCAACCGGAACACTCATCTATGCGCTTCCTTTTGGCAAAGGGCAGCGTTTTCTTGGAAATTCTGCAGACTTCGTCAACCGAGTAGTCGGCGGCTGGTCCACGAACGCCATCACCTATCTGGCGTCTGGCACATATTTTTCGCCGGCCTTCACAGGCTCCGACCCTTCGAGCACGAACACTTTCGGCGGATTACCTGATCTGGTCGGCGACCCTACAGACGTGTCCGGTGGCCGAAGCAAGACGAATTGGTTCAATACGGCGGCTTTCGCAATTCCTAAGGCCGGCACGTTCGGAAATGCTTTGCCCAATAGTCTTGAAAGCCAAAATCTCTATCTGAGCCATTTATCCCTCATCAAAAAAACGCCAATCACAGAGCGAGTGACATTCAACTTCGTCGTGCAGATATCCAACATCTTCAATCACGCTCAATTCCTGGCACCTAGCGGAAACATCAACGTTGCGGGTGGCAACCAGTTCACAAGTCAAGTAGGAACGTTCAGCTCTCTCGAGGTTGCTAAACCTAGACAGGTCACATTCCAGGGCGGGTTCACCTTCTAGATGAACTAAATCTCGTTGCGTTGCTTGATCGTTGAATGACAAGAATGGAGAGTGGCATGGAGCTAGACGCAGACTTCATCGCGGAAACTAGGAGAAGCGCTTGCTTCTGGAATCGCACGCCGGTCGTAGCCCTTTGTAACGCAACCTCGAAAATGGGCGATGACGTTTATTTTTTGCTGCATTTCTCCCTGCAAAATAACCCCAGTGAAGAGTGACCTAGGAGTCGGCCAGTGAACAAGCGAAACAAGCTGCGAGGCAATTTCTACCGAACGATTCTTGTGGCTGCCAGCTGCCTGGCCGTGACAGCATCCGCAGCCGCACAACAGCCAGTGTTCGAAGATACCTTGATGCCGAAGCCCGCACATCTCACGCTGTCGAGCGGCCAGCTTCTTCTATCCCCTACCTTCACGTTGGTGCTTCAAGACGATAAGAATTCATTGCTGCGATCTGCCTCGTTGCGTTTCCTGAAGAAGCTCGAAGCGAAAACGGGGGTTCCGGTCAGCCGTAACATGGGGACAGGATCAGCTGCTTCACTCCACATCGACGTGCAAGATCAGAGCGCATCCCGGCCCAAAATGGGCGTTGATGAAAGTTATGTATTGCACATCGACCCTAATGGGATTCGTCTTCAAGCAAAGACAACGTTTGGGGCCATGGATGGCCTGGAAACACTTTTCCAAGTCATTCAGGTTCAGGGCGTGCAGTTTGTGTTTCCCGCGATGGATATTACGGATGAACCGCGCTTTCCCTGGCGCGGCTTGCTGCTCGATCCTGGACGTCATTTTCTCTCTGTTGATCAGATTCTGCGCACACTAGATGGTATGGCTGCCGTTAAATTGAATGTTCTCCACTGGCATCTGACGGAAGATCAGGGATTTCGTATCGAAAGCCGCCGTTTTCCCTTGTTGCAGGAAATGGGCTCTGAGGGGCTTTACTACACGCAGGAACAGGTGCGCCAAATTGTGCAGTATGCCTCAGAGAGAGGCATTCGAATCGTTCCTGAGTTCGACGTCCCCGGCCACACGACCAGCTGGATGGTCGCTTATCCAAAGCTCGGAAGCCGGCCGGGGCCTTATGAGCTGCCGTATACCTACGGAGTGAAAGATTCCGCGATGGATCCTACTCGCGAGTCCACCTACGAGTTTCTGGATGCGTTTGTGACGGAGATGGCCACACTCTTTCCTGATGAGTACATCCACATCGGTGGAGATGAGAATAACGGCAAGGAGTGGCTCGGAAATCCTCAGATTGTTCGGTTCATGCACGAGTATAAGCTCGCCGACAAAGGTGCGTTGCAGGCTTATTTCAACCACCATATGCAGAAAATTCTGGAAAAACATGGAAAACGAATGGTCGGGTGGGACGAGATTCTGGCTCCCGACCTTTCTCCCGAAGTTGTCATCCAGAACTGGCATGGTACTGAATTCCTCATCAACGGCGCCCGTCAGGGCCATCGTGGTCTTCTGTCCAGAGCGTTCTATCTGGATCACAACTACTCCGCGGCCGAAATGTACTCGGCTGATCCATTGCCTCCCGATTCTGGTCTGACACCAGATCAGCAGAAGCTGATCCTCGGCGGCGAGGCGTGTATGTGGGGAGAACAAGCGACCGATTTGACTGCAGATTCACGTATCTGGCCGCGATCGGCCGCAGTGGCGGAACGTCTTTGGTCGCCTGCGGAAACGCGAGATGTCGCAGATATGTATCGCCGCCTCGCAGTAGAATCTCTGCGCCTGGAGGCCGTTGGCACGACGCACATCTCCACCCCGGAGAAGGGTTTGCGACAGCTTGCCGGGAGTGAACAAAACATGACATCGCTCGCTCTATTTGCTTCCGTTCTGCAACCGGTAGACTTCCACGAGCGCGCAAAGGAGCAGCGAACCTCCGAGCGCACTCCAATTGGCCGTCTTGTGGACTTTGCCCGGCCCGATCCGCCGGCTAGATATCAATTGTCCGCATTAGTGAATGCTTATCTGACCGCGAAAAATCCCGATGAGAAATCAGCGTTGGCTCGCAAACTCAAGGAGACCTTTCAGAGCTGGATCGTTGCCTCCCGCGACGTCGATGCTATAGCGGAACACAGCCCTCTAATTGCAGAGGTGAGCGTCCGTCGTAAGCAGTTTCCTCAACTCGCTGCACTTGGAATGCAATCGTTGGATCTGATTGCATCAGGAACGAAGGCACAGCCGGAGTGGGCGTCTGCGCAACAGAATTTGCTGACAAATGCGGCGCAACATACGGAGTTGGTCGATTTTGTCATCTTAGATGCCCTAAATGATCTCCTCCATGCGTCTCTTTGAAGACGAGGGAACGGATAGCCGTAGGCTATTCCTTATCTATGCATGGCATTTCTCGGAACGTTCATAGCCCCCTTGTTCGCAGAGATCACTTGTTGAAGCCCGCAGAGGATAATTGCATCTGTACGGGATTTTGCCCCGCGATCCTTCCAAATTCTAGGATTTGCATTGCAGATACTGGCCCCTGGGTCACATCAAACGATTCAGCGCAACGCGAAGAGGATTGTCCGATGTCTCCAGTCAACCCTGCTTCCCGGATTCATCAGGATCCGGGCTAAATGTCTTTTAGTGTCCAATTGACCTAACACTTCCAATAAGCATCTGATTGGACAAGGTGAACCGATCGCCAGTGAGCTTGCAGTACGAGCAAGGGGCGGTCGGAGGAACACTATTAAAGTGCACAGGGTAGGAGGCGATGTTGAGGCTTCGAGGATGGTACGACAGAAACACATGGTTTTTGTTGAATATGCAATTAGCTGCAAGCGCGGACTCCGCCCCTATCAAGGAGCGTATAGCTGTTTTAACGCCAATGAGCTGCTTTTCTCGAACTTCGCCTCGCCGATTACACAATTTTTGGCCAAATTACGGTGCACTCCTCATCGCCGCATGATTCACTGAACTGTGTAAAGTTGAACCTTTCATCTGTTCTGGACACTTCGTCTCAAGACGGATCGATCCAGCTAGAAACGACCTCGATCGCTCTTAGCGAGGGCGCCTTTTTTGACCTTGATGTGTAGGGAATCTGCAGGAGTATTGGATGGAGTTTCACATTTCGCGATGTATACGTGAGCGGCTAGATTTAGACGACTTGCTGTTTAGTTTTACAGGGAACATCGTCTTCGCAAACGTCACCGCCAGCCGGAAGTTGGCGGAGCGCTTAAATGCTATTAACGATGCGAACGGTCTGCCTGAAAAAACCGTCAGCGGGTCGGAACTGTTTGCCATGGGCCTCATTGACGAGTTAAGTCATGCTCTCATAGCACAGTTTCGAAAAAAAACAGATCCCCGCGTACTAACCGACGGTCTTCTCTTTCTCGCGTCTCAGATTGGTACAGAACAACGAGATCGACTCCTTGTTGCCTTCACTGAGCAATTTCCGAACGTCGCAGTCTTTCGTAACGAAATGACGGTCGAACAATGGTTGCTGGGGCAGACTGAAGACCTATCGAATCGTGAAGCGGCATTCGAAGAGTTGCTTCTGCTTTGGCTGGCGAACACAAACCCCGCCTTTGCATCCTTCGGCATGCTTTTTGGAGATGATGCATTAAAAAATGAGACAGCTTATTCTGCTGCGACCTCCTCGCTACCCAATTACCTGTCAGCTCGCCCACCGGTGGATTCGAATTTAGGAACGCTGTTAGATGCACTAAAAGCTCCCATGCTGGCGTCGCCAGATTCCCTCACAGGCCAATTGGATTACATCCGGGAACACTGGGCGCCCATCCTGGGCAAAGACCTTAATCGCGTCCTGCTGGCGATTGATGTATTGCGTGAAGAAGAAATAGCGATTTGGATGCGATTTAACCCAGCTAAACCAGCATGGCATCGGCACACGGATCCAGGCCGTTCAGATGAAGGCTTCGTTGGCGATGAATTCGTTGGCTTTGAAGAAGAGTTCATTACCCTCGCGGATGGCACTCGACGGCGACGATATGCGGAGGACTATCAGGCTCCACTCAATGAGTACGAAGCCTTCAGCGCCGATCAGGCGTGGATGCCGACCGTAGTACTGATCGCCAAAAACACCTATGTATGGCTCGAGCAACTGTCGAAGAAATATGGCCGCCACATTCACCGTCTTGATCAGATTCCCGATGAAGAGCTGCAATTATTGGCGAATCGTGGCATTACTGGACTTTGGTTGATCGGCCTTTGGGAGCGCAGTTCCGCTTCCAGAACGATCAAGCGCCTCCGCGGTAACAGCGATGCCGTCGCCTCTGCTTATTCGTTGAAGAACTACACGATCGCCCAGGATCTGGGAGGCGAGGCGGCGTACACGCACCTCAGGGAACATGCTGCGTCTGTCGGCTTAAGGCTTGCGAGCGACATGGTGCCTAACCATATGGGCATCGATTCTGATTGGGTCATCGAACATCCCGACTGGTTCCTCTCTCGCCACGAAAGCCCCTTTCCTGTGTATCGCTTTGAAGGTCCCGACCTCTCCACGGATAGTCGCGTTGAAATCAAGATCGAAGACCATTACTACGATCATTCGGACGCTGCCGTTGTCTTCCGCCTCCGACACCACAACAACGGTGCGACGCGGTATATGTACCACGGCAACGATGGAACCATGTTCGCCTGGAACGACACCGCGCAACTTGACTATTCCAAAGCCGAGGTTCGTGAAAACGTAATACAGGTAATCCTTGACGTCGCGAGACGCTTCCCGATCATTCGATTCGATGCCGCCATGGTCTTGGCGAAGCGTCATGTACAGCGCCTATGGTTTCCATTGCCCGGCGCCGGCGGCTCTATACCCTCAAGAGCCGAGAATGCGATGTCGGAAGAAGCTTTCGATGCGCTGATGCCGCAGGAGTTCTGGCGTGAAGTCGTAGATCGAGTGGCGGTGGAAGTCCCTGGGACACTTCTGCTGGCCGAAGCCTTTTGGCTCCTCGAAAGCTACTTCGTTCGAACTCTGGGAATGCACCGCGTTTATAACAGCGCCTTTATGAACATGCTGCGCGATGAAGAGAATGCGAAGTACCGTTCCTATCTGAAGAAGACAGTCGAGTTCGATCCTGACATCCTCAAGCGCTACGTCAATTTTATGAGCAATCCCGACGAACGGACGGCCATCGATCAGTTCGGTTCAGGAGATAAATACTTCGGCGTTTCGGTGCTGCTTGCAACGTTGCCCGGCCTTCCAATGTTTGGTCACGGACAGATCGAAGGCTTTACGGAGCGATATGGCATGGACTTCAAGCAGGCCATGTTGGACGAGTATCCGAACGAAGACCTCATCGCCAGGCACCAGCAACTGATTGCTCCATTGCTCAAACGTCGACATCTCTTTGCAGAAAGCGAGCACTTCCTGCTCTACGATTTCTGGAACGACCATGGTACGGTTGACGAAAATGTCTTTGCCTATTCGAATCGCCATGGCAACGAGCGCGCGGTGATTCTCTATAACAACAGCTATCAGTCAACCCATGGCACAATCCATTATTCTGTAGGATTTCTCGAAAAAGCCACCGGTGCCATGCAGCAAAGGAGTCTCGCCCACGGGCTCAATCTTTCAACCGGTGATTCCACTGTGGTTGCTTATAGAGACAATGTCTCGGGGCTCGAATACCTGCGACGCGCAAACACCGTCCGCGAACGCGGCTTAACCTTAGGCCTGAGAGGTTATCAACACATCGCGCTTCTCAAATGGCGCGAGCTTCAATCGACTGCAGCACATCCGTGGGATCGTCTTTGTGACGCTCTCCATGGCTCCGGCGTATACAGCATCGAAGAGGCTCTATCCCAACTCCAGGTTCGACCGCTACTGGAAGCATTGAGTCTGGCTGTGTCTAGTGAAAATATCGATGTTTTTACGGAGCTCTTACGTGAATTCGGAGGTCTCAAAGACAAGACCTCGAAAGATCTACGCTCCCTTCCAACCGAGCAGCCTGCTCCATCGAAGGAACCTCAGCCAACCAAGCTGATTCAGCATACTGCCACTAAAGAACAGAAGGGTGGGTTAGATCTTGATTTCCGTCTAAACAACTTTCTGGAGCATGCACATTTATTCAAGGACCGCGTTGTAGAGCTCTCCCAATTAGACAGCGGAAACTCCCAGTACGCACTTCGGAAATCCGAGACAGATTTCGATGCTGCGCAATCAAAATCGGAAACGGACGCAGCACCCCGAGAACAGGATTTCTGCTCGTTGTTGACAACAGCCGCAGTACGTCTTCCTGTGGGAGCTTCAATCTTTCCTGCGAGTTTGCAGCGAGCGGCTAGCCTGGTCCTTCCAAGCCCCGACTTGAAGCACATTTTGACGGAGACCTGGGCTCCCGTCCTGGCGTGGTTAGTGTTCCAAACTCTGCCCCCCGTCTACAGTCCGCTCGAAGTCTTTGAAGGATTAAACCTGCGCTGGGCACTTGCAGAAACTTTTTCGTCTGTTGGGCTGGAAGGAGAGGATGCGTGGAAGGCGGCAGCCCAGGTGAGGGTGCTCTTAAAGTTTGCAGGTTCCGATGACTTCGGACAGGTGCTTCGAACGGAATCGTTTTGGAAGGATCCAGAGGTCCGCTGGCTGACCGGCCTGAATAGTTCATCCGGCATTGAATATCTCAATCAGGAAAAGTTTGAAGAGCTTTTGTGCTGGCTCCAGTTACCCGCTCTCATAAGGAAAGAAACGCCCAAGCTACCTCTCTTGAAAGATGCAACTCGGATCACATGCTCCATAGAAGAGCTAACGGTTTTACTCCGAGAGGCTGGGTTCGAATATCAGAGATTTCTCGATCTTTTATTTGTCACCCCAAAAGCTAAAGGAGAATTGGCTGAATCGGATGCATCAGACTCGGCTCCGCAGGAAGCTATGACCCTCGACGATACCCCTTCATCACCAAGCAACGCTGGCTAGAAGGAAGAATTGTGTCATCCTGCTAACGCTATAGCATCGGAGCGTGCAGGAAGGTGCCGATAGCTGCGATTTCCCCCTTGGCCTGGGAGCTACTGTGCTGTATATGCATTGTTGTGGGCATATCGGCTGGCCGAATGTTCAGGCGGGCCAATACAACGTCATCCACGTCAAAGGGAGAGTGGCCATTCTTCGACATGATGCCGTGGCAGGTGTCGCAGGTCGACGGCGCTCCCTTGGCCTGATGACACGCAATGCACGTGCCCATACTTGTGTCCTTTTCCAGGGCAATGGCAGTGCGCTCTGCCACTGGGCCATGGCACTCCTCGCACGTGCTGCCGGCGGAAGTATGGGTCTTATGGCTGAAGGTCACGAATGAGGGCACGCGGTAAACGCGGGCCCATACAATGGGGTCTTCATTTTTAGCGGCTTGGGCGAGGCGCTGGATGTCCGGCTTGTCCGTCGCGATGGAAGCATGGCAACGCATGCACTTAGGCGGTTGAGGCATGGCCAGCGTAGTACCGTTGCCGCGCGGCTCATGGCAATCGTTGCACGACATCTTCGCAGTCTGAACATGCAGCTTGTGATTGAAAGCGATGGGCTGCACCGGGGCCGCGGCTGTAGATGGAGTAGGGGAGGCCGTCGCACCTGCATTTTGCGCGGGGACGGCCACGGTAAAGCCGAACAGTACGGCAAGCATCAGGAAAAACTTCTGCACGCGAAACCCTCTCTCCCTGAGGTGCCGTTTCCCGAGAAAACGGCACGTTGATAACTTTCAGACCACGTCGGGAACATTAGATGTTGCCCTTACGCATCTCCTCTGCCAGATATTCAGATGCGCGCATGGCGAGTGCGCACATTGTTATCGTCGGATTCTGCCATCCGGCGCTAACAAAGACGCTGGCGTCCGTAATGAACAGGTTCTTCATATCATGGCTCTGGTTCCACTTGTTCACGACGCCCTTCTTCGCATCATCGCTCATACGGGCGGTGCCCTGCTCGTGGATGGAGTAACCCGGCGGGTTGAACTCGTAGTTCTTCACCAGGATGTCGAAACCGGCGGCTTCGGCCATTGCTGCCATGGTGTCGATATAGTCCTTGGACATGTTGGTTTCGTTCGTGGTGTATTTCGTATTGATGTTCAGCGTAGGCATCCCCCAGGCGTCCACGACCTGCTTGTTTAGCGTGACGTGGTTCTCATAGTGCCCGAGCGTCTCCCCCATGATGTTGGTGGAAAAACCGCTGCCGTTGTAGCTCTCCAGCTTCTGTTCCAGCTCTTTGCCATAGAACGGCAGTGCGCGAGCATCGAATGGACCGTTGCTGCAGGAGACATTGACGGCATAGCCGCGGAGGAAGCCATTGGTCTTCGTCTCCAGGTTGCGGAAGCGCGGGATCAAGGCGCCGCCTCCCATCAGGCCGCGAGGTGCCTTGCCATCACGCGCCTCTGGAACCGAACAGATGATTCCCGCTCCGTAGATCTGATCGGTCAGGTAATGACCGAGCGCACCGCTCGAGTTGCAAATTTCTGAGCTCATCAAAAGGCGAGTCGTCTCGAGCGTACCGGCAGCAACAATCACTACCCGCGCCTTCATGACCATCTCACGATGCGAGTGCCGGTCGACGAAAACGACGCCATCCGCCAGGCCGGTGTTCTTGTCCGCCGTGATCTGTCGGACGATAGCATTCGGAATGGTGGTGAGCTTTCCGGTCGCGACGGCATCGGGAAGCATCAGGTTAAGAGACGCAGCCAGACCGTCTTTACCCAGAGCGGAGCGTGGCTTGGTGACCGGCACACCGAGCTTCTTGCCTGCGTCGACAAATCGCTGCATGGCCCCGGACCATGGCGAATTATCTTCGATAAAGTTGCCGTCCGGGTATTGTGGCAAGCCATCCTTGTGGCCCGTAACACGGAAGAGCTCTTCCACACGCGGGTAGTACTCCGCCAGGTCTTTCGCTGAGATGGGCCAGTTTTCTCCGAAGCCGTCGTGGTCCTTGCTCTTGAACTCGTAGTCGCTATGACGGAAGGATTGGCGCCCCCAGAAGGGAGAACGTCCACCCACGCTGCGCACCCGGACCCAGTTGTAAGGCTGTTCCGGCGGATGGTAGTAAGGAACAACCTTCTCATCCACCCACTGGTTCGCATTGAACTCGCTTGACTGAAAGACGTGCGGGAGACGACCCGGCGCATCGAAGCCACGATAAGGCAGTTCGTGCACTGGCTTCAGCTCGCGGTATTTATCAAAATCCAGCATCGGGCCTGCATCCAGCATCGTGCAGGAAATGCCCTTTTCCGTAAGAATCTTTGCGGCCAGGCCGCCGGTATGTCCCGACCCGATGATCAGGACGTCCACTTTCTTCTCTGCCATGCTCTATCCGTCTTCTTTTCTTGGGCGAAATATCTTAGGAATGCTTCTGTTTTGGTGTGTGTGTAGCTTGGGCTACACCGTGGTTCACCCATGTCTGGATTCCGGGATCAATGGGATGCCAGTAGAGACCCACTCCCGGAGTGCGCTCGCCCACAGCCTCAGCCGCGGTGGCCCAGGCAGGCGAGTTGATGGTTGCGGTGCGAATATCACGATGCACCAGGTTGATGAAGCGAACATGGGCTTCCCGTGGAGGATGGTCGTTCATCCAGCCCTTCAGATGCGGACGGATCACGGCGTCTACCTGCTTCGCATCGGCCTTTGCAAACGGGATATTGAACTGTTTCATGCAGTCGGCATTCACCCGATCGAGGCCATTGTTGTACATGGTCTGCTGTTCATCAGGAGAGGCGCCGATGTAGAAGTCCAGGAACTGCGATGCGCCGGCCTTGGTGGCGCTGGGATAATCGTCACCGGCGGGCATGAAGATCTCGCACAGGCGCAGCAGAGTGGCATAGCGCACGGGCGTGAAGTAGCTGGCATCCGTTACGGCAACGGTATCGGGTAACGAAACTGGAATGTTCGGCGTGTGGAACCGCGCCATCGCTTCCACGCGAGACCTCGCCCGCGAACTGGACGCGGCAGAAGGTTGCACCGCCATAGTGCCTTGATCTGTCGCATTTGCAGCCGGGGGTGGGTTCTGAGCCTGCGGTGCAGACTGTTGTCCCAGTGCTGTGCTTGCCGCGGCCGTAGCGACGGCGAGGCCCCTTACAAAATCACGTCGTTTCATGGGCAAAATCCTACGGGTTATCGATAACTACAGTCAAACTGTCTACGAGGGGTCTGAACCTTTAGGACTTTCGCGCCACGTTTGTTCTTACCACGAAGACGAATACCTCTGCATCATACCGTCCGATTCGGCAATTCAGGAGAAAAGCTTCAAGAATCCTTCGTTACGGAAAAGGATGGGATACAGCAACTTACGGTTATCGCTATGAGTTGCAGCGAGGATTGACGATTGCAACATCCGTACGCGCATCGCTCGTGATTTCTCCAAAACTCCGATCGAAGTTGTCTTATTCTCAAACGAGTACTTCGCGTAACCCTATTGTCGAGAGACGATAACCGGACGGCGCGGGGCGACTGCCACAATCAGTTCACCGTTAGCATGTGAGATCTCAGCCGGTTGCATGCCTGTCTTCGTTGGCGAATGCACCTTCAGACTTTGTGCGTTCCATCCCGCTGGCATTGGGATACGGAACGTTCGAGCGGCAACAGAATAGAAAATCAGCCGGTCATCCCCCAGCGGGCAGGCCACCCATGTTGGGGTCGCAACTTCTCTTTCCCCTATGACTACGGAATATTCACCCGTTTCAATGGATACACGGATTTCACCACCTTCAATTTCGATATGGGATTCTGTCCCATCCTCCTTGAAGGAGAGAATATTTCTCCGATGGAGAAGCATCCACGGCAGAGCTTGGAGATAGAAGGTCTCCGCCACATTCAGCCGATCCTCGTCAAAACGGGTCATGAAGCGCGGGCCGCCTCCGTAGAATGCCTGTTGCGCTCCCGGATGCACTTCTCCGCGCCGCATCCCATCTCCCCACACGGCCACCTGTCGATAGACCGCCGGAAACATCGGTATCGCCCGCCCTCCCATGGGACATGGACGAATCCCACAGCCCTGCCAGAAAAAACTGACCTTCCCCATAAAGGGATAGCGGGGTGCCTCCGAGCTCACATCGATGCCATGCTCGTGAAACGCATCGAGTACCTTGTATTTTCCATCGACCAGATTGATATAGCCGCTAGCGGGATCTTTACGATCCCAGTCATTGCGAACCGCATAGTAGGTCAATACATCGATGTGAGTCGTTCCGGGGAGCTTGTACTGCTTGCACGTGTACGCAACCCGGTCGAGCGCTCCATGTCGCACATATTTCGCCAATCCAAGGATGTATGACTTCTCTCCGGTCCAGGACCTGCTGTTGTACAACTCGCCGTCGGGTCGTCGAGCAACGATCTCCTCCTTCCAGGCTGGGCTGCTCCGATATCCGTCATCGTAGTTATCCGAAAGGGTCACCGTGGCGTTGTACTTCTTCGCATTCTCCATCAATCGCATCATGCCTTCGTATCCGCCGAGTCGCTCATCAACTTCGGTCACGGCCGGATATCCTGTATCTTTTCCTTTGAACTGCCACCCCCACATGTGAACGATCTGTGGGGTGTTCGTCGTGAGAGCCGCAACTTCACGGATGATCTCTTCACACTGCGCAAAGGTCGTCGCCGGTTGCGGCCACGTAGGCTCATCCAGGCGGATACCGTAGGTAAAGACATCGTCGTACATTGTGGTTCTCTTTGGCGGAAGCTGCTTGCGCACATGATGCGCCCCCTCAAGCCATGCCTGTCGCCAATCACCACTTACCGGCAAGAAATCCAGTTGGCATATTGGTTTTTGCCCCACAAGAAGATTGGGAGTTCCGGCGTTACCGCAATTCAAGGGTTGATCTTTGCCCAGGTTCAGGTCCGCGCACTGAGACCCATCTACGCGGTGCCTCTGCACGGTACCCATCGCTCCTCTGCCGTCCGAAGAGACGGACATCGCCCCGCCATCCATAAATCCTTTATTCACCAGTACGCAAAACGCGCTGGCATCTCCCACCATCAACACAGGTAGAGTGCTGAGAGTGTCGCCCCAGAATTGATTTGCACTTAGCCTGCCTGGCTTTGCGCTTGACAGTTCAATCAGAGCACCTCCGGTGTCTCCGTGCGCCAACCACGCATTCTTGCGGTCGGTTCGGGCGGTAACTAAGGAAGGCAGGCGAACTTCTAAAAGTTCAAATCCACTCGTTTCTTTAACATTCTCCAGAGAGAGCGTCAGGCGTGTTCCAGAAACGACGTAGTGCAATTGGAAAATTGCGGCGCTTTCGCCACCAACCCTTGCTGCCATATTAAAGGAAACCGAATCGTCGTTACGGCGTATTGAGACCACAGATGTCTGCACGACATCGTTCTTCCATGGACTCTTTCTGCAGACCAGCGCCTCGACAGCCCTGCCGGTATCATCACCGGAAAGATTGAGACGCTTATCGACCAAAGTGTATTGAGTCGGCGATGCGGATTTGCCATTGAAAGTGATATGCAAGTCAGAGCTGCGTATCTCGACGGCATGTTCGACCGGCTGAGGTTCACCTGCGTAGATCTGCTCCTGCAAACCAACATTCAACCCCGTCGCCGCGGCAAGTTTGATAAAGGTCCGGCGATTCAATCCAAGTAGCTCTTCCTGCATATGTCTCTACCCCGTGAACTATCAGCTAAATCTCGCTTAACTGCTGCACGACTCCGTTCTCAGGAGCCCTCTTTTGCTGCATCCCTGTAATTTCTATTTATGGAATGCTTCGTTTGTCAATAAAAGATTGCGGAACTTTATCTAAGGCGACCGCGATTCGACGGGATGCGACGCGAGTTCGCCTTGTCGCCGTTCAGCCAGGAACTTTCACCGAAAACGTCGACTATTGGTATCAGCGAAAGATGACATTCAACATCACGCACGCTAATAGAAGGAGCAGCGCCAAAATCCAAGAACTCGTTGGAGGTCGCGTTGAGCGGTCGTTCCTGGTCACATAGGTAATTCCACCAAGTTCCGCAATCGGCTTCCTCCGGGTGAATAGGCTCACCAACGTGGAAACGCCAAGACAAGTTAGAAAAGCACAGATCGCTCCATAAAAATTTGCGCCCATTTGACTGCCATATTGAAGTACGCCGAAATGAGCGGCAAAATTCATTGCAATTGCCGCGATCATCCCACAAGCTAGCCCCCAGACCGCTGCGGTAGGCGTTGCCCAGCTCGTGAACATCCCGAGAAGCATGGTCGCAAGCAACGGAGCATTGAAAAGAGACAATATCAACTGCAAATAGTCCATGATTGTGTTGTAACGAAGGGCAACGTACGCAGATAGGACACTAAGACAAGTTGCCCCTGCAACCGCCAGTCTTCCAACGAGCAGATAGTGAGATTCGCTCTTGGTGGTATAGCGTGGACGATAAACGTCGTGAGTCCAGATGGTGGCGATGGCCATAATGTTGCCAGCCAGCGCAGACATGAGACTAGCGAGAATCGCTGCAACACCTACACCCAACATCGCAGGATGGTAATAATGCAACATCATCGCCGGGAGCGTCTCATCGAAACGCTTCGGGCCGGTGAGCACGGAGAACGCCGCGAAACCGGGGACAATAACCAGCAATGGAAAAAACAACTTAGCGAATCCCGCAAAAAGTGGAGTGTTAATAGAGCCCCGGCTATCTCTGGCGGCCAGCGCTCGTTGAATGAGCATAAAATCGGTTCCCCAATAGCCGAAGCTCAGAACAAACCCCAACCCAACGACGACCCCGATGGCATCCATCGGACCCGTTGTTGGTTGCGCGAACGGTAATAGGGTCCAGGCATGACGCATCCGCTCCGGCAGACTGGACATAAGACCTTGAATCCCATGGAACTGTCGCAAGATGAGATAGGACAAAGGAATGAGACCAGTAACGGTGATGCCGAGCTGAATGATTTCGCTGTAGATCGTGCTCTTCAACCCACCAAGCGAAACATAACCGCTGGTTATGGCGAGAGTAAATGCAATGGTTGCAAAGTAATTCCAACCCAGAAATACCCGCAATAGCGACGCAATGGCATAGAGACTTATTCCAGATACAAAGCCCATCATTACGATCAGAGATATCGCCACGAATAGCTGCATCGCATCGCTGTAACGCAAGCGTAAAAATTCGGGCAATGTAAGGGCATTGCTCTGCGCATAGATCGGCATCATAAAGACTGCGAGAAAGACAATCGCTGGAATTGCGCCGATCCAATAGAAATGCAACGCCAGAGCGCCATATTTAGCACTGGCCGCAGCAAGCCCCATAATCTCGAGAGCACCACAGTTCGCTGCAAGGAATGCAATTGAGGTAACAATCGTTGGCAGCGTCCGCCCTGCATGGAGAAACTGCGATACCGTTCCCGATCGTCTTCGGAAGAGATAGCCAACAACTATCATTCCCAGAACGTACAGACATACGACGACGAATGTAGCGTTCATACAGTCAATCAGGATTGGACAACGTACAGTCCAATGTGCGGATGATCGCGAGCATGCCTGAATCAGGACAAACGTCTTTCGCTCGAGAAGTGTCGACCAATAAATGCATAAATCAGCACCTCGTCGCTAAATAACGCTCGTCGATCACGTGGATTCTATTCTTCGATATTTTTATAGGCGATGTAGATAGGTCGTCAATGAAAACTTCGCCGGCCGCCCGTTGACCACCCTTTTTGCTCAGGCGAAAACGCGACGCGAGTCGAACCATGAAGAAGAACACTGCGGAGGGAATACTTTCTGACCTGACGCCAGAAGGCCTGCGGATCCACTCTAAAATGTTCTTTGTGCTGGCTGGATCTAACCTTTATCAAACGCAAGAGTCAAATCCCGCTCCCTCACTCCGATCAGATAGAGCAGGCTGTCCAATCCAAGAAAAGAGACGGCGTGACCGGCTGTCTGCCGTACGATCGGCTTTGCCCGAAAAGCTATGCCCATGCCGGCAATTCCAAGCATGGGCAGGTCGTTCGCGCCATCGCCTACCGCAACCACCTGCTCCAGCGAGATGTTCTCCTTCCGGGCAATCTGCCGTAGCAATTCCGCCTTTCGGGCGCCATCCACGATCTCTGTCCGAACGTCTCCGCTGACTTCGCCGTCAACAATATCCAGCTCGTTGGCGAAGACATAATCGATTCCCAGGCGCTGCTGCAAATGTCGAGCAAAGAAAGTGAAGCCTCCCGACAGAATTGCCGTTTTGTAGCCCAGCATCTTGAGCGTGCCAATCAGTTGTTCCGCTCCCTCCACTAAAGGGATCGTGCCCAGCAGCTCATGCACTCTTTGCTCTGAAAGTCCGCGCAACAGCGCCACCCGGCGTCTGAAGCTTTCCTGAAATTCGATCTCGCCGCGCATGGCAGATTCGGTGATGGCAGCCACTCGATCGCCGACTCCCGCCATCCTCGCCAGCTCGTCTATGACTTCGCCCTGAATCAGTGTGGAATCCATGTCGAAGGCAAAAAGGCGCCGATTACGCCGGAAGATACTCTCGCGTTGAAAGGCGATCTCGATCTGGAGATCATGGGCAATCGCAAGAAAGCTGGCACGCATGGACGATTCGGAAATAGCACTCCCACTTGCCCTCAGCTCCACACAGGCATTCGAGGTAGAAGTATGCACTGCGAGTGATAACCGCCCAGAGAGCCGCTCGATGCGGTCCACATTCAGGCCATGCTCCGCGATGACGGTGCTCACCTGGAAAAGATGGTTCGCGGAGATCGCGCGACCGAGAATGGTGATGATGAATCGGTCTTTCCCCTGCGAATAAATCCAATGCTCCAGATCCGCCTTGGCAATAGGCGCGAAATTGACCTGCAGACGCAACTCCATGGACTTAGCGGCTAGTGCCTTCTGAAGGCGGGGAAACTGATCGGATGGGGTCTCTATTAATAAGCCAAGAACAAGTGTTTCGTGGATGACTGCCTGGCCGATATCGAGCACACAAGCGCCATAGTCGGCCAGAATGGCCGTTAGCGCCGCAATAAGTCCCGGCTGATTTTGGCCGGAGAAATGGATCAGGACTGTTTCGTTCATCGCTAAGGAAGTTTCACACCTAGCCTATCAGGGATAGGCGTGCATACTTCACGCGGCGATTCCAGTCAGAATTTATCAGCGAAAGCCCCCAAAAAACTGCGTCAAAGCGAACCTCGTTCTGTCGCTCGGTCATTTCAGGATTGCACAGCGATTTCGAGACTCTTCTTGTCTCCCCATACCGATGCAGGAATGGTCACCACAGTTTCGGCAACGCTCCCTATCGAAGCAGACGTAAGCTTGCCTTTATTCGGTGGATGAATATGAAGATGTATATCGCCGCTGAAGTCATCCTGGCGTTCCAGCAATACTGTCCAGTTTCTATCGGTAGTGGCAATCGTAGACCATGTAATCGCCCCAAACCGGGTGGGGCATCTCTGCACTGCGATACGTTGGCCTTTGCTGAACCAGTGGCTCGGCGCCGCCTTCTGAAGATGGCAAACCTCACGATCATTCTCTTCGTAGCACAACAACCAGCGAAGGCCCAACGTGGGCTGCAGCGTGCTGTTGATGACCGCCGACCATCCATAGGGACTGTGTTCGCCGGGGTAACTGCCGGGAATGTACGCGTCTTCTGGAGCATAGCGATTGCCTGAATCCGCGGCGTAGCAGACCAGTGCATACAACGTGAGGAGGAAGGGCCTGTAGTCCTCCATACGAATCCGCGCAGCGAGCGTGCCATGCTCCATAAAATTGCTCGTTCGCGGAACATCGCCATCCGTGTTCAACCCGCAGATCTGCTGTCCCGCGATCTCCCTATGCGTTAGGTGCCCCTCATCGTAGGCCGCAACTCCCCAGTCGGCCAGAAACCAATCCATCATGAAGCGGTGATTCTCATAGCTCGATAGGTCGGTGGGTTTACGACGAATATCGTTCGGCTCAAAAGGAGTAATGCCCGCCTTGCGCATCTCCGGAGTTGAAGCTGCGATGGTCGCCTCGATGGAGCGTTGAATATTCCCGCGCATCTCTTGAGCAAGTGCAGCATAAGCATCCCCGGCATTCGTAGCGGAAATATCTTTCTTTAAAGAGCCGACAGCCTTCAGAACCCGAGCGTATTGTTCGACTCCTCGCCATACGCATGCCGCGTTCTGGTAATAGAGAGGATGAGAATCGGGATAGTCGTTTCCAGGATCTCCCAGATCGGCCTCGGGCGATCCCCAGATGAGCCCATATCGGCGATCGTTCTTTTCAAAGCGCGCCTTCCCGTATTCATAGCGCTTGAGCACATAGCCCAGCATTCGTTCAAGTACCGGCCGCTGGCGTTCGAACCCTGCGACATCCCGCGTGTACCAATAATCGCGCGCCGCGTTTGCGAGAAAAATGCCTACGTTGACGGGAGCTTCTACCTGCTCCTGCGTGTTGTAAGTGAAGTTGCCGTCAGGAAGTACGTAGTGGTCGAGATAATGTTGTGCGTACGGTCGAGAGTTCTCTGCAAGCCCCCACAGCTGTTGCGCCCATATGAACTCGTAATGAGCAACGGGAAAAAGCGCATGGCTCCGTTCGGGAATCTTCGTATAAGCGCCTTCTCCTACCTGATAAGTGGGCTCAAGTCCTCGATAGCTACAACGAGACAGCGTAATGCCAGCACGCGCCGCATCCAGCAGCCACGGATCAGGGATCTCAACCGGCATAACCTCTTCATAGAGATTCTTCCAATGGTTCCAAACCCCTGCGAGATTCCGGTAGAAGTTATCTGCGGACGTATTCCAGTAATGCTCCGCATATGTCCGCCCGTCTGCTCCCTTAACAAGAGTCACTTGCCCGTGATGGTTCGAGCTCTCCTGCAAAAGCAATCGTATCCGGGCAATTGGCGCACTCTCCTCGGCAGGAGGCAACAGCATCATGACCTCATAGCCAAGCTTGTAATTCGGGTTCCACACTCCAATATCCGCTACCGGAAGATATCCCCCGAGAAGCGTTCTTTTGCTGTATCCCGGTACATACTCGTAGCACTCTGGCGTCGAGAAAGGAAAGAAGTTGACGGGGTTGAAGAGCGGGCCTTCAAGATCCGGTGCCCAGCTCTGCTGCGGATTCGCCTTGGGCTGCCTGCTCGTTCCGTCCGCCTCAAGGTAGATAGAGCGCATCGCCCCGGCACCATCGCTGGATACAAGCGTCCAGCCGATATATTCCTTGCCTAGCGCAGCTACATTCTCATAACAGGGATCCTCCGCGGACCGCAAAATATATTCGCCCGCTTTATCCGGCCCCGGATTCATGCTCAATGGCCTGTCGAGCTTCACATCCGGCGTATGAGTCGGTCGAGGCCGGATATGACCGAGATCGCCGATGCCCTTGGGGATTAAGGCGATCGTACCGCCGCGCGCAGTTACGTACGCAATGGCGCCACGATGGGTTACATGCCTCTCGAAGACCGCTGTCTGCACCCCGTTAATTTCGAGAGTCGCTAACAGCGTCCATCCGTTAATAAAACCGCCAACGGCAACCTGCTGTTGTTTACCGCTGGATTCCCCCAGCAGACCTTCGGGATTGAAGGAGTGGACTTGCGGTGGACTCTGAAGCAGCTCGGCTTCGCCGGGAAGAAGCGTCCAGTATTCATTTTCAATCCTGCCCGGCTTGTACGGTTGAGAGGATCCAGCCACCTCCGCGTCAAGTGGTGACCCACCGCATACCGTGGCGGCTCCCATGACAGACATCAGCTTGACAAAGTCACGACGATCCAACTGCTTCATCCCCCTGCAGAAATTGTGAAAACGATGCTCGGCCATTATTCGCGCCTGCAGCCGGGAAAGAACATAGACCATACGAACTATACCCTGCGGCCTCGCATAGCATGCACAATTCGAACAGTCAATAGACAAGCTGAACTGAGCGCAACCCGTCTGCGATTCCGCAGAATGGTGGACCGTCTGGGTAGAGCACTAAAAACGCCTCGCATCTTCTGATGGCGATAAACAGACACCAGCTTCATCGATAAAGCGATGCCCGGAGTTACCGGGCACGGTAAAGCGCCCCTATGGCACTGAAATGCACCCATGAATTTTTGGAGGGCAGTATGAGTTTCGTCCGGAGAATTTTCTGCGAATTGATTTGCATTATGGCATTGACTGCAGTCGCTCATGCTCAATTCAGTGGAGCCTTGCAGGGAACCGTTGAAGATTCCTCCGGCGCCGCCGTGCCATCCGCGGTGGTTACTCTCACCAGCGTAGACACCAAGGTCGACCACGTCACGCGTGCGGATGCGTCTGGCGTTTACCGGTTCGCCAGTCTCGCTCCAGGAAACTACAAGCTGTCGGTAACAGCAACGGGCTTCGGGGCCTCTGAAACCAGTCTGGTCCTCAACACGAATGAGACAAGGAATGTGCCCTTCACGCTGAGTGTCGGTCAGGTCGCGACACAAGTGCAGGTGACGGCCACGCAGCCGCTGCTCGATACCTCCGATAGCCGCAATCAGCTCACCTTGGACACCCACGCTCTCGGTTCTCTGCCCCTTGCCGCACGCAACCCGCTCGCTCTCATCACGCTCGCTCCCGGCGTGACCGGTCTGGGTTCCGGTACAGCCACAAACTTCAATCCTGAGAACTCCGTGGACGCCAGCGCCAATGGAAGAGGCGCCAATGGCAATCTCTACGTCGTGGATGGCCTCGACGTTACCAGCAGCATCCGCCCCGGTGTGATCAATCTCACTCCGAACGCCGACACCGTGCAGGAAGTCAACGTGCAAACGAACACCTACACCGTTGACTATGGGCGCGCGAGCTCTATCCAAACCGTAATCACCACTCGCTCCGGCACCGACGCCTACCATGGATTCGCCAGCGAGTACTACACCTATCAAGGGCTCTATGCCCGCGGTGAATACGGCGTCCCGAAGGGAACCCGTGTTGCTCCCTTCCATACGAACAACATGTCCTTCGGCGTGGGCGGCCCCGTGATCCCCGGGCATCGGTTCTTTTTCTTCGCTGGCTTCGAACCCTATCGGGCTCTCTCCACGACCGGGGCTACGCTTAGCACCTACGAGGACCCCAAATTCGTGGCCTTCGCACAATCGGTCCGGCCGAACAGCCCCGAAACTCAACTCCTGACGAAGTACACGCCCAGCAACGCAACCTTCAAAAACGTTCTGCAAACGGCACAGCAGGCATTCGGCCCTCAAAACCTGGCCGCGAATACAGGGTGTGGCACACAGTCAACCTTGAACGTTCCCTGCGATCTTCCCGTCTTCGATCAGGGCTTCTTCAACTCCAGCAGCTACAACAATTCAAATCAATACAACGTGCGCGCCGATAAGTATTTTGACAAAGACCGGATCTACGGCCTCTTTTATCGCGACACCATCGAAACAGGCGGCCCCGCGATTCGCCCGGCCTTTGCCACCAAAAACAACTACTACACCTTCTCGGTTCAGGGGAACGAGACGCACATCTTTACTCCCAACACTCTCAATGAAGCCTTCATGGGCTATAACCGCATCGAGGGATTCGCTCCCTCGAGTGGAGATTTCACCGTGCCCGTAGTGAATGTCACCGGGCTCGGCGTTAACTTTGGCTCCGGCTTTGCCTTCGGGGACTACATCCAGCACAGCTATCACTGGCGCGATGTGCTGTCCCATATTCACGGCTCGCATTCCCTCAAGTTCGGCTATGAAGGTTGGCACGGTGACGATATCGCGCTCTTCGCCGCCGTCTATGCGCAGCCCAGCTTTCAATTCAACAGCCTCATTGACCTCATCAATGATAAGCCTTACTCCGAAGGCAATCTCTCCTATGACCCTGTTAGCGGTAAGCCCAAGGCCAACAACTATGGCTACGCGCAGACCACCGGCGGAGCCTTCGCAGAGGACACCTGGAGAGCCTCCAAGCATGTCACCATCAACTACGGCATTCGCTATGACAACTTCGGCAATGCGTATCCGTCTCTTGCAGGAACCGGCCTCTCGAACTTTCATCTCGGCAATGGAGCCACCTTACAGGAGCAGGTCACGAACGGTGTCATGACACAGCAGGGTCATGTCTTCAACAACTCCATGAACTGGGTCTTCAGTCCCCGAGCAGGTATCGCATGGTCTCCCGATGATGCTGGAAAATGGCTCGTTCACGGCGGCGTAGGGCTTTACCACGACTACTTCACGCTGGGTAACTCCGAAAATGGCCTCAGCGCCAACCCTCCCAGCTTTGTCCGTCCTACCTTCTTCAACAATGGATCTACAGCGCCTCCCATCTTTGGATACGCAACCCAGAACAGTTATCCCTTTGGCTATGCTTATCCGGCATTCCAGGGCCAACCGCTCGACGCTAAAGGCGGCATCCCGGGCTCACAGATCGGTGTCGGCGGCGTCGACGGCAATCTCAAGAGTCCCTTTACGGTAAATTTCTCACTTGCCGTCGATAGGCAAATTACTCCTGGTTTTGTCGCCAGTATTGGTTACATAGGATCTCATTCCGGAAACCTGATCTCTGCCGGCGGAGATACCGCAGCTACCGCCTACGGAAATGACGTAAACGCCTTTGCGGGCGACCTGATCCAGCATCTTGACTGTACGGTGGATGCGACGACGAACAATTGCACCGGCACGCAGACCCGCCTCAATTCCAGCTTCGGAGCCATCAAGTACGCCTCTAACTCCGCGAAAGGAAACTACAGCGGACTCGTCCTGGCCGCACGTGGACGTTTCGCCCAACGCGGATTCCTCACAGCCTCCTACACCCATGCACATTCGATGGACAACTGGCAGAACTATCCTGTTGCCTACGACACCTCGCGCTTTTACGCCAACTCTCCCTATGACATTCGCAATCGCTTCTCAATAGGGGCTTCCTACGATCTACCCGGCAGCAACATGAGCAACGGCTTTGGCAAACGCATCCTCGGTGGATGGACTCTCTCCGGCCTCTCCGTGCTGCAAAGTGGAGCCCCCTTCACCGTATACACTGGGGCAGCTTTTTCAGCCCGGCTTATCAACCCCGGATCCCCCGCCACGGCATCGAATCTTGCCTTCGCTCCTGGAAGCGGCGATTTCAACGCGGACGGTAACAACAATGACTTTCCCAACGTCTCTTCCTACCGTCAGAGCCATAATCGTGCCGACTACCATAGTGGTAAGGGAATACTCGCAGCCTGCCCCAGCGGTCAACTGCCTTGCGGCAACTTTACCCTGCCCTCTATCGGCATCGAAGGCAACCAGATGCCGAACCAGTTCCGCAACCCCGGATATGCCAATATTGATTTCACAGTCAAGAAAGGCACAGCCATCACGGAGAGGGTCAACTTCGAACTTCGCCTTGATGTCTTCAATATTATGAATCGGGTCAATTATGGTGTCGTCGATACCAATCTGCAGAACGGTACCTTTGGACAAAGCACCTCAACCAATCCGCAGCGCAATATGCTTGTCGGTGGCCGACTCAATTTTTAGAGCGCCGGAGGCATGGTAGAGATGTTTCGATCCACGAAAGCCCCGCGTCGGCATTCAGGGATCCTTCGTCTCCTCTCCGTTTCCCTGTTCTTCTCCGCGTCACTGTCGGCGCAGCAAAGAAGTCCGCAGGTTGCCGAGATCGTCGGTCAACTGCGCTCGGGCAACAATCAGCAGGCGCTCATTCTTATTGAGCGCCAGACAAAAACATATCCGCATGATTGCAGGCTTCGTTCCCTTCAAGGGGTAGCGTTGACTGGCCTTAGCCGCCAGGATGACGCTTTGCATGCCTTCGACAGCGCTCTTTCCACGTGCCCCGACGATCTTGCTGCGCTGGAGGGCGCCGGGCAAATCCGTTATGCGCGGAAGGATAAAGACGCCATCCCAATTCTTCAACGCATCGTGAATCTGCAGCCAGCCAATCTTCCTGGACAGGCCATGCTTGCCTCCGCACTACGAAACAGCGGCGACTGTGCATCCGCATTGCCGCACTTCGAAGCAAGTCGTTCTACATTTGGAACTCATGTGGAATGGATGGAGGGTCATGGCGCATGCTTGGCAACCACCGGCGACTACAGTTCAGCACTCACGCAATATCGCGAATTGCAGGCATCGTACCCAAACAAGATCTACTTGTACGACATTGCATTCCTCGAGTGGCGCGGAGGAGATAACCGGCAGGCTCTGGCAAGCCTGGAGCCCCTTCTGAGTTCCGGCAGCTATGAGCCTGCTCTGAGCCTGGGATCGCACCTTGCGGAGACCTTGGGCGATACGCCGCGTTCCGTCGACCTTCTCCGCAAGGCCATCCTTCTCAATCCGGATCGTGTCCAGAACTATCTGGACTTCGCAAATATCGCCTTCGCGCACCAGTCCTTTCAGGTCGGCATCGACATAGTGAAAGCCGGGCTTACGCGTATGCCGCGGTCAGCCCCGCTTTACCTCGCGCGAGGCGTTTTGGAGATACAGCTTACCGATCAAATGCAGGCAGCGATCGCTGACTTCGAGCAGGCACATCGACTTGACCCGAAACTTTCGCTAAGCGTCGATGCCATCGGAATCGTGAAAACGCAACAACACGACAGCAGTGCATCGCGGAGCCTTTTCGAAGAGCAAGCAAAACTCAATCCGGAGGATCCCGTCGTGCAATATCTTCTGGCCGAGCAGCTTTCAGACTCGTCTGCCGGCGATCATGAAGCCATGAATCGTGCCATCCTCGCCGCCAGACGCGCTACGGATCTGGACCCGCATTATCTGCCGGCCCATGTCTTGCTCTCCAAGCTTTATCTTCGTACGGAGCAGCCGAAACTTGCTATCGCGCAAGCCAGGATCGTTCTGACCGAGGATCCGGACAACCAGGAAGCCCTTTATCAGCAACTGATGGCCACGCGCCGTGCTGGCGATCGGGAAGCCGTGCAGGAGCTTAGCCAGAAATTCAACGCACTCCGGAAGGCCAATGCTGAGCGTCAACAGAACATCGATCGCTTCCGCCTCGAAGAGGTGAAGCAACCATAGCCATGACTTTGCTCAATCGCAATACGAAGCGAAAGCAACGAGCCCGTCCCCTCGTTTCTTTTCTTCTTCCCATGATGCTCTGCACATCCCTGCTCTCATGCACCCATCGCAATCGTTCGCCCGTGATTGCGATTATCGAGAGCACGGGAGGAACCAGCTTTTGGCGCTTGTTTTCGCAAAATGTGAGCGAGCGCGCCCAGCACTTCGGACTTGTGCTGAACTGGTCCGATCCACAGAGCGCCGCGGAGTACGAGGTGCAGGCGAAGCTCCTCAGCAATGCAGTGCAACAGCATGTCAATGGCATCATTCTCGCGCCCTCTCATCAGCTGGTGCTCGCGGAAGGCGTTCGTCGCGCCTATGCCGCGGGAATTCCCGTTGTCATCGTAGACTCACCAATCGCGGTCCAGCCATCTGAGTACGTCACGTCCATTGGCTGCAGCGATGAGGCCATTGGCTTCATCGCCGCGCAACAGTTCACGCAAACCATCGGCTCTCGTGCCCGCATCCTGGTGGTGGGGGCCAGTCCTACGCTCCAGAGCACCGCTCAAAGAGAGGAGTCTCTTCGTCGAGCCCTTGCCCGGTTCGATCCGGGCGCTCGCATCGTAGCCTCGCGCTACAGCCTCTCAGACTGGGCCCGGGCGCGTCGCACAACACTCGATGCATTATCGGAAAAGCCGGAGATCAACGCCGTATTTTCGTCAGACGACTTCTCGGCGCATGGTGTCCTCAATGCCCTCCGCTCCATCCCGCCTTCACGCCATCTCACCAGTGTGACGGTTGACAACGGCGCCGAATCGGTCGAGGGCGTGCGTTCCGGCCTGCTAAGTGCCGCCATTGCCTGCGACGCGGGTACCATCGGACGCCTGGCCGTCGAGGCCATGCACGATGCCCTTGAAGGTCGCCCGGTCGAAAAGCTCATCCAGACCGAAGCGATTCTTATAACGAAAAAGAATATCGATACCCCCGCCGTACATCGCATCGTAGAGCCATAGAGAGGCGCTACTTCGTCAGCTTAACCTTCAGCCGCCGCCAGGATGCCTTTGCATAATAACTTCGCAATCCGACTTGCCCCTGCAGCGGCGTACAGGACTGCTCTACGTAAGAAACCTCAGCTTTATCGTCGGTTTCCAAATCTACGACACTGGCGTGGAAGGTACACCCCTCGGATGCAAAAGTTAGGCGATACCACCGCCCCTTATGGATTTCATGCGGAAAAGGCGCGGTTGCGACTTCGCGAAAAGAAAAGGAATGCGCACCGATCAGCAAAGTGTGATCGTCTGGTCGCAATCCCACGTAGTATCCACGGTGAGCATCCACACCTATCGCAGGGTCTTGTACTCGAAGCAGAAGACCGGCGTCGCCAAACTGCGGATCGCCAGGCATGGAATCGAATCGCATCTCCGCCGAAACCACATAGTTGCCATAGTCCTTCGGCCCCGCAACAATCTTGTCCCCTCGGCCGGAGGAGCGGTCCGTCATCACGCCATCCGCCATGTGCCAATCTCCGCCGTAAGCGTGCCATTGGTCCAGGCTTGATGCTGCAAGCTCCGGAAAAACGTTGGAGCGGTGAACCCAGCGGAGGATCCCCGTGGTAAGGATCGCCAGCAACGCAAGACCTGTAAAGAACCGCGCGGGGTGTTTCACGGAACGCATAACCGTTTCATCATGCCCATTTTGCCAGAGGAAGGGCACGCATGGGGAGAACTCGTCTTGCTTCCGCGCATCGGAGGGTTATACCCTTTGCCAGCAGCGCGTCTTCTCTGCGCTTCGCAATGCTTCCATGTCAATCCAGCGGCAATCCCGGACCCTCTCCTTCGCGCTTTGCCTGTTCATCGCAATCTGTCTCGGACTGTTCCACCGATCGCCGTATGCCTTCGCGGAAGACCCATCTTCTCTAGCATCGATTCGATCCTTATTAGAAGATCCTCGCCCGCAAACGAAGGTCGTTCTTCGCGGCGCTGTTACCTACAGCAGTCGGGAGCTCATCGTGCAGGACCAGACCGGCGCCATCGCAGTCGAAGCCCCCGCTGGAGCAAACCCCAGCCTCGGCGACGAGGTTGAAGTCTCCGGCCAACTTGAAAAGCGCCCCGGAATCCCTATCATCCGCAATGCAACCGTACAGGACCTGTGGGCCGGCTCTACACCTCTCCCTCTCGCCATGACACCGGACGAAGCTGCGGAAGGAGCTTACAGAGGCATGCTCATCTCAACCGAGGGACGCCTTATCAAAGTCACCTCCGATCCCGGTTCGCGCCTGCGCCTCACCATGGAGAGCGGAAGCCAGCTCTTCACCTGCGTTCTTGACGGCGACTCCCTTCCCGAAAATTCGACGCCCGATGTCGGCGCTATCCTTCGCTGTACCGGTGTGCTCGCAGTGGATCAGGGAGCGCCCGCTCTGGATGCCGGCAGCTTTCTCATCTTGATGCGCGATCATCAGGACATCCGCATCCTCGCCGCCGCGCCCTGGTGGACTCCGCGCCACCTGATCTTCGTCTTTCTTCTGCTTCTTCTTCTCGTCTGGATCGTGTACCGCATTCATCTCCGTAACATTCGTGAGCGCATGAGCGTCATTCTTGAGGAGCGTTCCCGTATCGCACGAGAGATCCACGACACTCTCGCACAGGGCTTCGCCGGCATCGCTCTGCAGCTTCAGGGTGTAGACCGCACCATGGAGAAGAAGTCGCCCGCCACAAACGCGCACCTCGCCATGGCCCTGCATATGGTTCGCCGCAGCCGCGCCGAGGCTCATCGTTCCATAGCCACGCTCCGCACCCTGCACAGCTATCAGAATCTCGCATCCATGGCGGAACGCCTGCTCAAACAGCTCACCGATCCGGCCTCTCTCTCCCTGTCCGTAGAGCAGCATGGAACGGCCTATCCTTTTTCAGACGAGATCACGACGCAGCTTCTCCGCATCTGTCAGGAGGCCGTTGCCAACATCATCGAGCACGCCCATTCAACCGCGGTGAAGGCAACTTTCGATTATCAACCGGCAAAGTTCATCCTTGAAATCGGCGACGATGGCATCGGCTTCGACCCCGAGCTCACACGGTCCCTCGACGAGGGTCATTTCGGTATCGTCGGAATGAGGGAACGAGCCGAACAGATTGGCGCTGAGTTCTCCATCGAATCCAACGACCGCGGCACACTCTTGCGGATTATTCTTCCTGCTTCTCCTGCCCGATCTTTCCGGGACAGGCTTCGCATCCACACACTCGCACAACAAACCCTAAAGAACAGGCCACACTAAGCCAACCTATGATTAGCATCCTTGTAGCTGACGATCATCTCGTCTTCCGAATGGGCCTTAAGACGATGCTGGGCACGGAGCCCGATATGCAGATCGTGGGAGAAGCCAATAGCGCGTCTTCCACGGTGGAGTCCTACCGCCGGCTCAAACCGGATGTCACCGTGCTCGACCTTCGCATGCCCGGCGGAGGAGGCATACAAGCCCTTCGAGAGATCCGGGCCCAGGATAACCGTGCGCGCATTCTCGTGCTTTCCAGCTACGCTTCGGAAGAAGAGGTTTACAGCGCCATACGAGCAGGCGCTTCCGGCTATGTTCTTAAGGACGTGGATCAGGAAGAATTGACCGCGGCCATCCGAAAGACTCACGCAGGGCAGCGTTACCTTCCAGCCGAGCTCGCCGAGCTGATCGCCGAGCGCGCTCCTCGCCCGGAGCTCACCCCGCGAGAACACGAGGTCCTGCAGCTTATCGCGCGCGGCCTGATCAATCGCGAAATAGCGCAGATTCTTGGCACAAGCGAAAGCACAGTGCGCAATCACACCATCCATCTTTTCGCAAAGCTCGACGTAAGCGACCGCACGGAGGCAGCGACCTTTGCCCTGCAGAGAGGCATCATCTGTCTCTAATGCCTTCCCTTGGTCTATAGACCGAATGGTCGGGATTCCTGCGCCCGAACTCCCTGTAAAACTATAGAAGCCATGATCCAACCCCTGAAAACAAACAGACGCGATCTGCTAAAGCTCGCCATGAGCTCGGCTGCAACGCTCGCGCTTCCGCGTCCCGTTAGCGCCGCCTTGGCCGGCGATAAAGAATCTGCTGCAACAAAGTCCAGGCTTGCTTCCGGCGAGTTTCGTCTCCTCCCGCTGGGCGAGATACGTCCCCAGGGATGGCTGACGCGCCAGCTCCGCGTCCAGGCCGATGGCATGGGCGGGCATCTCGACGAGTTCTGGCCCGATGTGGGCAGCAACAGCGGCTGGCTCGGGGGCACCGGTGAAAGCTGGGAGCGAGGACCTTACTTCCTTGACGGCCTTCTCCCTCTCGCATGGCTGCTCGACGACGCGACCCTCAAAGCCAAGGCACAACGCTGGGTCGACTGGACTCTCGATCACCAGGCCGCCAACGGCATGATCGGCCCGGCCAGCAACAACGACTGGTGGCCCCGGATGGTGATGGTGAAGGCGTTCGCGCAATACTACGAGGTCACCGCCGATCATCGTGTACTGCCTGTGCTTACAAAATACTTCCACTACCAGTGGGCGGAACTGCCATCGCGCCCGCTCAGGGACTGGGGCAAATACCGCTGGCAGGATGAAGTCCTCGTCGTACAGTGGCTCTACGATCGCACCGGCGATCCAAAGCTCATCGAATTGTGCGGACTCCTCAAACGGCAGGGCTTTGACTGGGAGGCATTGTTCGCCGATTTCCAAATGACCCAGCCGATGACCCGTGAAGTGCTCGGCATGAGCTCTGGCCACATAGAGAAACCAGAGCTCGCGATGCAGGCGCACGGCGTCAATCACTCACAGGCCCTGAAGGTCGCAGCAGTGAACTACCGCCTGTCGGGCGACCGGGCAGAGTCCGCCAACTTCGACCGCCAGCTTGCCGCGCTCGATAAGTTCCACGGCATGCCCAACGGCATGTTCTCGTGCGACGAGCATCTTGGCGGTCTCGATCCCAGCCACGGAACCGAGCTGTGCTCCGTGGTGGAAACCATGTTCTCGCTTGAAGCGATTCTCGCCGCCTTCGGCAAAGCTGAAACGGGCGATCGTATTGAGAAGATCGCTTTCAATGCACTGCCCGGTACTTTCACCGATGATATGTGGGCGCACCAGTACGACCAGCAGCCAAATCAGGTGCAATGTAGTCTCAACTCAAAACCGTGGACAACCAACAGCAGCGAATCGAATCTCTACGGCCTCGCACCTCACTTTGGCTGCTGTACGGCCAACTTCCATCAGGGATGGCCTAAGTTCACCAGCAGTCTGTGGATGACAAAGGGGGACGATAGCCTTGTAGCAGCCCTCTATGCACCTTGTGAAGTGAATACAAAATTGCGTGGCGCTCAGCTCCGTCTCGTTGAGGAAACAGACTATCCCTTCCGCGACACGATTAACATCACCGTTCATCTGGAGCGGCCCATCGATTTTGCTCTTCTCTTGCGTATTCCCGCCTGGACGGAGAATGCCTCGATCCATGTGAATGACCAAAGAATGCCGGAAGACATTAAGCCTGGAACGTTTGCCGAGATCCGAAGAATCTGGAAGCAGGGCGATCGAATCGTCTTGAAACTACCCATGCACCCTCGCGTCTCGCACTGGTTCCAAAACTCCGTCGCGATCGAACGCGGCCCGCTGCTCTTATCCCTCGACCCTGGAGAAAGCTGGGTCAAGCTCCGTGATCATGGCAGAACAGCCGACTGGCAAGTCTTCCCCACTCACGGCTGGAACTACGCCCTTGCCGTCCATGAAGACGCGGCGACAGCATTTCAAGTCCTGGAAGCACCCGTACCCGAACGCCCTTTTACTGCGGAGAATGCCGCTGTTCGCATCAAGGTGAAAGGCCGACGCCTGAATCAATGGCGATCCGAAGATGGCGTTGCCAAGCCTCTCCCCATAAGCCCGGTCCACAGCACGGAGCCGGAAGAATCGCTGACCCTGATTCCCTATGCCAGTGCCAAGTTGAGGATCACGGCCTTTCCACAGCTCGATTCCTAAATTTCAGAAGTACCTCCGTTTTCCATGTTTTCAAAAGAGGTCTACACTATTCCTCCGAGCTCCCCATCGGATAAATGGAATCTGGAACTCTCTGCATCTGCCCGGCAACGCAGTCAAGTGCAGGCGCAACGGCTCCAGGGCTTCCACCGCCGTGATAGTCTCGGGAGATTTCATCGCTAAGCTTAAGGATCAGCAAAGGCGAATACCTATGAAGAGATCTGCGGCGGTTGCACATACTCGCAAGATGAAAACCGGGCAGCAGCAGCCGAGAACCTATTGGATAGCCGGTCTGGTGCTAGTGGCAGCGTTCGCCGCGTGTATTGCGATCTACAAACGCCCTGGAAGCACACTGTCTCCCACGCCTGTCATGTCCGAGACTCCACCGGCCGGCGCTACCGCTACCCACCCGGTAACCCCTGACACAAGCAAGGTCGAGGCGCAGAGCAACAAAATTGCCTTCGGTCCCACGATTCCCAACGCTGCACCCACTCCGGCTTCAGTGCCTGATGGCATGGCCTGGATTCCCGGTGGAGAATTTTCCATGGGCGCTCAGGATCCTCCCGGTATGGACGATGTCGGAATGAAGGCCACCCTCGACTCGCGTCCTGTACATCGCGTTTATGTGGACGGCTTTTCCATGGGCGCTCAGGATCCTCCCGGTATGGACGATGTCGGAATGAAGGCCACCCTCGACTCGCGTCCTGTACATCGCGTTTATGTGGACGGCTTTTTCATGGACAAGACGGATATCACGAACGCACAGTTCGAAAAGTTCGTAAGAGCTACCGGTTATGTGACCGTGGCGGAACGCAAGCCGCGTGCGGAGGATTATCCGGGAGCTCCACCGGAAAACCTGGTGGCTGGTTCTGTCGTCTTTGCTCCACCCGATCACCCGGTCTCGCTCGACAACTACTTTCAATGGTGGACATACATACCAGGGGCCAACTGGCGACATCCCGAAGGCCCGAAGAGCAGCATCGTCGGTAGGAAAAACTATCCAGTGGTGCAGATCTCCTACGAAGACGCTCAGGCTTATGCAAAATGGGCTGGCAAAAGGCTACCAACGGAGGCGGAATGGGAATTTGGAGCGCGTGGAGGCCTTGCCGGTAAGCCCTACGTCTGGGGAGATGAGTTTCGTCCTAAAGGGAAGTGGATGGCCAACACGCACGAAGGGCAGTTCCCCAATAAGGATACGGGCGCTGACGGCTACGTCGGGATCGCTCCTGTCGCACGCTTTTCCCCCAACGGATATGGCCTCTATGATATGGCCGGCAATGTATGGCAATGGACGAACGACTGGTACCGCCCTGATTATTATCAGCGCCTCAACGCAAGTGGAGTCGCGCGCCGCTCGCGGGGCCCCGAGAGCGCATACGATCCTTCGGAACCCGGGCATCAGAAAAAAGTCCATCGTGGAGGATCCTTTCTCTGCACCGATCAATACTGCTCGCGATATATGGTCGGTACTCGCGGCAAGGGAGATGTTGATACCGGCACGAATCATCTGGGCTTTCGCTGCGTTATGGATGCGTCGCAACGCAGCGACGTCGCCCAAACGAGCTCGCATCCATCGCCGAATCCGTGATGCTGAACAATTCCTGTCGCATTGCCAGGGGCAACGTGCAGTTAAACTCAGCGCCCTTGTGCCAGCTACGGCCAGAGTGAGGAAGCAATAAATTTATGAATGGAGCCGATGAGCGGATTTGAACCGCTGACCTACTGATTACGAATCAGTTGCTCTACCAGCTGAGCTACATCGGCGCGCAAAGAATTCCATGCAGGCCACCCGCCTGCATGGATAAGTTTACCGGGAATAATCGCCCGGCGCAACGGCCGTATGCCCCATGTCCGTACCCCTGAATGGATTACCCTCAATGCACCATGCATCTGTCCGCATTGCGGTTCTCCCCGCTCACGCTTGTTCTTGCTTTATTCTGCTGCGTGTCGGCACCCTGCTCCACTCCCGAACTCTCTTCCGCATCTCAGGATTCCCCCACCTCTCGCGAAATCATCGCCTACGTCTTTCCCCAGGATCGCGTCCTCAGCCCCGGCGAGATCAACGCCCGCCGCCTCACTCGCATCAACTACGCCTTCGCCAATATCAAAAATGGTGAGGTCGTCGAGGGCTTCCCTCACGACGCGGAAAACTTCGCCATCCTTAACACACTCAAGCGCAACAACCCTGCGCTCAAACTGCTCGTCTCCGTGGGCGGCTGGACCTGGTCCGGCGGCTTCTCCGATGCAGCCCTAACCCCGCGCTCCCGCGAGCGTTTCATCTCCAGCGCCGTCCGCTTCATCGAGCGTCATAAACTCGACGGCCTCGACATCGACTGGGAGTATCCCGACCAGCCCGGCAGCGGCAACACCTTCCGCCCCCAGGACAAACAGAACTACACCCTCCTGCTCGCCGAACTGCGCCAGCGCTTCGATCGTGAGCAAACCCGGCTCCATCGCCCCCTCTATACCTCCATCGCCACCGGAGCTTCAACCAAATTCCTGCAACACACCGAGATGGAGAAGGTCCAGCACTACGTCGATACCGTCAACCTCATGACCTACGACTTCTACGTCGGCGGTCCCGCGACCGGTCACGACGCTCCTCTCTTCCACAACCCGACGGATCCCAAGCAGGTCTCCGCCGACCGCACCGTCACCGAATACGAACAGGCCGGAGTTCCCACGCGTAAGATCGTCCTCGGTCTGCCCTTCTATGGCCGCAGCTGGGGCGAAGTCGCAAACAGGGATTACGGCCTCTTTCAATCGGGTAAAGCCGCCCACGGGGTCCACTTCTCCTACCCCGATCTCCCCAATCTTCTCGCCACCGGCTTCATCCGCCACTGGGATTCCCAGGCCTCCGTGCCCTATCTCTACAATCCGCAGACCCACGTCTTCGTCACCTACGAAGACCCCCAGTCCATTGCGGCCAAATGCAAATACGTTACGGACCGTAAACTCAGAGGCATCATGATCTGGGAGTACTCCAACGACTCCACCGGCATCCTCCTCCAGGCCGTCCACGCCGGACTCACTCCCGCACCCGCCGCACCCTCAGGAGGCAACTAGCTGTATCGATATAGGACGGCGCGTAAAAAATGACTCTCTTTATAAGGAGTACTTTCCTGAGATAGAAAGTGTCATCCTGAGCGAAGTTTCTCGCGCGGGAAGCGCAGTCGAAGAGCCTGCCCTGAGCGTAGCCGAATGGGATCTGCTGTTTGCTCGTAGCTTCACTCCATCGATACGACTTGGCTAATGGCCACTGCCCAGCCTATAAACGAAACGACCCTCGCCGTATGAACTCGGGAGACGCACAAATATGGCCACCGCCCAGCTCGGAAACCAGACCGCCGCCACCACCATGCAAGCCCCGCGCGTCCTCTCCATCGACGTCTTCCGCGGCCTCACCATGATCATCATGGTCTTCGTCAACGACCTCGCCGAGGTCAAAGGCCTTCCCTGGTGGACCTATCACGCTCCCGGCAAAGTCGACGCCATGACCTACGTCGACATGGTCTTTCCTGCCTTCCTCTTCATCCTCGGCATGGCCATTCCCCTCGCCATCGAGCAACGCCTGCGCAAGGTTCCCTCGCAGTCCCGCCTCTGGCTGCACATCTTCCTGCGCTCGCTCTCGCTCCTCGTCCTCGGCCTCATCCTCACCAACGCCGGTGCTGGAGACCCCGACCTCATCCACATGCCCACCAATCTTTGGGCGATTCTCGCGCTCCTCGGGGCCATCCTCTTCTGGATGGTCTACCCTCACGCCGAAAAACATCCAACCCTCGTCAAAGGTCTGCGCTTCACCGGCCTCATCCTGATGGTTGCCATGTTCGCCATCTTCCGGCGCACCACAAAAGAGGGCGATGTCGCCTGGATCCGCACCGCTTACCCTGAGATCCTAGGCCTGCTCGCCTTCGCCTATCTCACTACCTGCGTCCTCTATATACCCACTCGTCGCTGGCGCTGGTCTCCCTTCGCGTGGATCGTCGCGCTCACGGCCTTCTGCGCCTTCTGCACCGCCCACTGGATCGAGTTCCCCCACCACGTCGGCATCTATCTCTGGCCCTTCGGCAACGGCTCCGACACCCTCATCGCCATGGCCGGAGTCGCAACCTCCATCCTCTTCGTAGGCCCGCAGAGCCAACGCTGGCCCACCTTCCGCTCCAAGGCCACCCTCGCTCTCGCCTTCGCCGCAGTCGCGCTGATCGCCGGACGCCTGTTCACGCCCCTCGGAATCTCCAAGATCCGCGCCACTCCCACCTGGTGCCTCTACAGCATCGGTGCCAGCATCCTCATCTTCACCCTGCTCTACTGGATCTGCGACGTCCAACGCCACACCCGCTGGGCAGCCTTCACCCGGCCAGCCGGAGCGAACACGCTGCTCACCTACCTGCTTCCCGACCTCTGGTACTTCATCCTCGGCGCGCTCGGCATCACCTGGTTCCGAACCCACCTCGCCTGGGGATTCCCCGGCGTCCTCCGCTCCATCGTCTTCACCGCGTTCATCATCGCCATAGCCGCACTCTTAACCCGCATGAAGCTGCGCCTGCAACTCTGATCGAGAAGCCAATTCCAATCGCAGAGCAACTGATTGCGAATCAGTTGCTCTGCCCAGCCACAGTCATTCCATTCCCCACAAACGTCATCTCGACCGAAGCGCAGCGAAGTGGAGAGATCCCTGTATTTCCGAAGCGCCACTCCCGCTCAAAGAAACCTTTGATGCCGCCTCCCACCCATCACTGCATCGGAACAAACTTCCCCTCACACCCATAAGGTTCGGCCTGCTTCGGCGCAGTAGGAGCCACCACCTTGATATCCGTCCCGCTGAAGTCGATATTGGTCCCTCCCGGCCCCAGCGTCACCGTGGCAAAGTGCCCATGCACCTGCGCAGGCGCAATGCCATCGATGCGCACATTGTCCAGCGTCACCTGGGTCCCATGATCCTTCAACCCGGCAATCAGAACATCGCCATCCGTCTCGCTCGTCACATTCTGGATCGTGATCGCCTTGTAGTCCGGAATCCGGTCGCCCTTGTACTTCGGATCCTCAAACGGCTCCGTCGTCTGGTTCGTGTAGTAAGGACTGATCGCAATCGGATTCTTCACATCCCGCATGCAGATGTTCCGATACACCAGGTCATGCACCGACCCACCCCGCGTCACATTGCTCTTGATGCGGATGCCGCTCGTCGTGTGATCCTCCGTCAGCCCATCCACCAGCAGGTAGCTCTGCCCCGAATACGTCTCGCTCCCAATCGACATCCCATGCCCCGAGTAGAAGTGGTTGTCGATCACGCTCATGTGCGAAACACCCGTCTTGATCGCGATATTGTCGTCCCCGTTGTCGATCCAGCTGTGCGCCACCGTCACGTTCTTCGAGCTCCCAGGATCGATCCCATCCGTGTTCCTCGCATCCGTGCCCTTCACCGTCGGAGTCAGCAGATGCACTCCCCACGCCGTAAACCCATCCGTCTGGTTCACGCTCACATGGAAGTTCGTTGAGTTATGCAGCGTAATCCGGTACAGCACCAGCCCATCCGCATGCGAGGCCACAATCATCCGTGGCGTGAAGTAGCGCTCGTTCTTCGGCTCCGCCTTCCGCGACATCTGCCACCAGCTGTACTCCTTGTTCAGAATCTTCGCGTAGCCCCGGCCATCGATCACCCCATCGCCCATGATCCCGACATCCTTCGCGTTGTTCACGCTGATCAGCGGGCGGCAACCTCCACGCGCAGGCGCAGCATGCTGCGGAGCCGGAAACACCGCCGGCGCAGCTCCCGTCGCAATCGTGCCGCACAAACCCTGCGGCGCTCCCTCACCCTTGATCTCATACGCCGCCGCATCGCGCGATCCGTACAGCGTCACTCCCTTGTCCACCAGCAGCGTCACTCCCGCGCGCATCTCCAACGGCCCCGTCAGAAACCCATCTCTCCCGCGCGAAGACGTAAGCTCCACCGCCATCCCCTGCTTGCAGCGATCGAGAGCCTTCTGAATCCTCTCCGTATCCAGCTTCGCCTCGTCGGCCTCTGCCACGCCGTCATCCACCGACCGCAACTGCGCCTTCAACTTCGTGCACGACCGCGGAATCTTCGGCTCTACAACATGCCGGGTATCCTGTGCCCCCGCAGACGAGACCATCACTACTGCGAATACCAGCCCCAAACGAAATAACATTGGTCCGACCTCATGAGCTATTCAGATGCAACCCTAACACGATCAGATACTTTCAGGCATCGCCATCATTCCGGCTCTTCCCCGTTACGTCCCTCCGGAGGGTTGAAGGCAATGCGAGCCAAAACATGAAGAGGCCGCCCGGCAACAGGGCGGCCTCTTCTTTAGGGAGAATAGTTCCAACGGAGGCAAAGCCATCAGAACTTTCTGGCGAAATACTATGTTTGGCAAAATGACGTGTCAAGGTTTAAACCTTGAAACCGTAAATCACTATTTTCCAGACAGTTACGGGCGTTATCAATTAGATAACCTCTCCCGTTTTATTCGCCTTATATTCGCTTTTTACTGGTAGGAACACTTTCAAACAGTCATCGAATCAGGGGCTTACCTTTCCCCGTGCACCACCTCTGGTGCATCCATCTACCCCTTCGAACCCGCTCCGGTACCCTCCGTGTGGATCGGCGACGGCCTTCCGCTCAGGTCGATCCGCAGGAACTCCGGTTCCGAGGCTGCCGGTTTGCCCTGCAATACGCGAATCGCTGCCCGTCCCGCTCCCAGCGATATTCCCAACACGATCGCCGCGAGTGCTCCGAAGCTGCAGAAGATTGCAATGCTCGACAGCAGGCTATAGGTCTTGCGAACCTCGGTATGGAACTGCGGAGGCATCGGCTTGTTCCATGTCACTTCGACCTTGGGATGAATTCCCTGCACCAGGGTCTTCGCCTCAGCCAGGCTCCACTCGCCTGTCGTAATCATCAGCAGGTTCCCCGAGCGTCGCATCACCACCGTGCCCGCCGCTTTGCCCTGCCGGTGAATCTCTTCTTCCACCGCTCGCAGTCGATCGCCTGCGATCTCCGGTGTCGGATAGAGCAGCATCGTCAGCCTGCCTCTTCCCGCATACTTCGCCGTCACTGCCTCGGCGGCTTTCTCAAAGCCAAGGATCGCTCCCGGAAGCGCTCCGCCCATCGCGTCATAGCTCACCGGCCCCAGAGCGTACTTCACCGAATCCCGGTCAAGCCCCTTCGCCGGCAACAGCGTCGGCAGCAGCGGAGCAAGCCCCTTTGGCCCGCTCACCTTCGGCAGCCCCACCTGAATCCTGTTCAGCAATCCTTCGATCTTCGGGCCATGGCCGCCGTCGGCCTCCACTACGCTCGCTCCGCTGCGAAAGACATAGTGATCCCCAATCAGGCTCGTCTCATCGCCCATCCCCACGCCGCGATACGCCGAGCCCGGCCGAAGGAAGTAATCGAAGGCCGCATGCGCTCCGGTGGCGTCCACAAACTGCCGCGCTGTCACCGTCACCGACGGTCCCGAGTTCCCCACGCGGTAGACTGCGTGCTCGCTCCGCTTCAATCCATCTTCATTCAGAACCGTATCCAGCTTCTTGTCGTCTTCCGCTGCCTTGGACGTACCCGCAGCATCAGGCTGACGAACCCACTCTCCTGCCTGCTGCGGAAGCAGAGGCGAGGGCGGCTCCACCAGCATCGTCTTCGTGTCCTGACCCCAAACAGAAGCGCCCCACATCCCAAGGGCCGCACTCGCAAGGCACACCCACAGAATCCGCCGCGTTACCTCATGCACTCTTCGTCCGCCCTGTGTCATCAATACGCCCTGCCAACGGCCAGATTACACCAGCACCAACCCGCGATGCGAGCAAAGCTCTTCCCCAGAGAAGGCCCGCGCAATAAACCGGGTGTCCCATCTTCGGCGCAGCTCCATCGCGCCTAAGGTGGGACATTCAAGCAAAGCTCGAACCTCTTTGTCTTAATCCCGCTGCGCAAACCTCAACGGATCAGCTTCTCTCTCCGCAGCAACTCGAACAACCGGAAGAAGCTCTCATCCGTCGGCTCATACTCCAGGAAGCCCAGCTTGCGGCTCTTCGACATATCCGTAACCACTTCCACAGGACGTCCCAGGTCCGCATCCGTGTGCCATGGAGAGACCAACACGTTTAAATCGGATTCGACCAGGCCGTACTTCTCCGCAATCTTCTTCCATAGCGGCGCAGCATCCGCCAGTTGTGTCTCCAACGGAACGCCTTCGCCCTCAAACGGCGCGGCCTCCAGTCCAAACCATTCCGCAAGCCTGCTCCACATCCAGCTCCAGCGGAAGACATCGCCATTCACGATGTTGAAGGCCTGGTTGCGCGCCGCCGCTGTTGTAGAGGCCCACCGAAGATGACGTGCCAGAAGACTGGCGTCGGTCATATCCGTCAACCCGTTCCACTGTGCAGCCGAACCCGGAAACCGAAACGGGCGTCCTGTCTCGCGGCAGATCGTGGCATAGGCGGCAAGCGTCACCCCCATATTCATCGCATTCCCCACGGCATAGCCGATGATCGTATGCGGGCGATGCACGCTCCACCCGAAACCATCCTTCTCGGCGGCCCGAAAGACCTCGTCTTCCTGCGCGTAATAAAAGTTTTCGATCTCCAGACGCGGCTGCTCCTCGCGAAAGGGAGTAGGCGGCAGCTTGCCTTTCCCGTAGGCCTCGAACGGCCCAAGATAATGCTTCAGGCCGGTCACCAACGCCACATGCTCTACAGACTTCGATCGCGAGGTCGCCTCAAGCAGATTGCGCACCATCCCGCTGTTCACCTGGATGTTCTCGGCTTCGGTCGGCTGGCGCAGCCACGTCGAGAGATAAACATGCGTAGGGGCAATCTCTTGAAGAGCGCTCTTCACCGAATCAGGATTCTGCAGGTCTGCCGCAACCGCATGAATGCCCTTGCGCTCGACTGGCCTTCGGGACAGGCCATACACCTCCCAGCCTTCATCACCCGCCAGCAGATTGGCCAGATTCAATCCCACGATCCCTGAAGCACCCACAACCAGAGCAATCTTCTTCTCCATCTCATCCTCCATCTTTGAACTTTGAGGTTTCAGGGGTTCCCGGAAACTTCACCACATCCATCTTCACCACATCCATAAAGATGAGATTCATCCCAAAGGAGGTTCATCGGAACACGAAACAAGTCGCGGATTCATTCGAGTGAAGACCGAACCGTCATTCCATTCCCCCCACAAACGTCATCTCGACCGAAGCGCAGCGAAGTGGAGAGATCCCTGTATTTCCTCCGAAGCGGCACCTTAGGATCGTCCGCGCTTCATCTTCGACGCGGCGCTGGACGTGTGCCCCTTCATGCGAAGGATGCTTTGATATTCGCGCGAAAGCGCGATCCGCTTTCCCCAATCCACTCAGGGCCAGTGACACACCACCTCGCTCGAAGTACGATTCTTCCCGAGGTAAATCCGTTTGCGAAGAACGCTTCCGCTTCTACTCCTCCTCGCCATCCCCGCAATCGCACAATCCAACCTTCCTGCGGGATACAAGGGAACCCCCTACATCGAAGCTCCCCGGCACGTTCCCCAGACCATCCCCGGCAAAGTCGAGTGCGCCTTCTACGACAACGGAGGAGAAGGCATCGCCTACCACGACGCCGATCCCGTCAACCACGGCTCCGGTCAGCTCAACCCGGCCAATGGAAACTACCTCAACGAGTTCCGCATGCGCGAGGGCGTCGACATCTCCTACGCCAAGTTCCACAACTTCCACGACGCCATCGACGACAATCCCTGGACCGTCGTCATGCCGCCCGCCAATCAGCTCTACATCGGCTGGACCGAACCCGGCGAGTGGTTCAACATCACCGTAGACGTCCACCAGGCCGCCTCCTACACCGCCGACCTGCTCTATACCTCCAACCGAGGCGGAACCATCTCAGTCGATCTCAACGGCAAGCCCGCCTCAGGCCCCCTCACCATCCCCTCCACTGCCAACCCCGCCGATCCTATAGCGTGGCGACAGTGGCACCACTGGAACCTCGCCCCCAGCCTCCTGAAGCTGAATCTCCCGGCAGGCAGAAACCTCCTCACCATCCACATCCTCACCGAAGGCCAGATGAACTTCGCCTGGTTCGACTTCAAGCCCACCCGCTAGCCAGGTACACGAACATCAGCCACCCGTCGTTCCATCCCCCACAAACGTCATCTCGACCGAAGCGCAGCGAAGTGGACAGATCCCTGTATTCCCTCCAAACGCCATGGATCCGGGGTGCCCCATCTTCGGCGCAGCTTTACCGCGCCTAAGGTGGGTATTCGCGCAAAGCACGATCCGCTTTTCCCGACCCACTCAGGGCCAGTGACACGCCACCTCGCTCGAAGTACGATTCTTCCCGAGGTAAATCCGTTTGAGAAGAACGCTTCCGCTTCTACTCCTCTTGGCCAGCGCCGCAATCGCACAATCCAACCTCCCCACGTCGCACAAGGGAACCCCCTTACATCGAAGCTCCCAGCACATTCCCCAAACCATCCCCGGCAAAGTCGACTGCGCCTTCTACGACAACGGCGGTAATAGCTATGAATAAGCCGTTCTCTCCTAGCATGTTGAGAAATGCGCGCTGCGGAATCGTCCTTCTTTCACTTGCATCGATTTCACCGATCTCACAACCTTGCAGGGCTCAGGTTTCAGCCAGTCATCCTGTCAATGACACTCAGGAGGCGCCCACTGAACCTGCGATCCCGGCAATTCTAAAAGCTTTCGAGACTTTTGACGTCGTAGCGATGGAAGCAGCTCATGATGGGAAAGATATCGACGACTTGATTCTGTCCCTCATTCGTGACCCGCGCTTTCCTGCATTGGTTAATGACATCGTCGTTGAATGTGGGAATGTGCGGTACCAGCCGATTCTTGACCGGTACATCGCCGGGGAGAACGTTCCGTTCACTGAAGTCCAGCATGTCTGGCGAGACACGACAGTCTTCCAAATGTGCGGAGCATCCGGTTTCTACGAGCGGCTGTATCCGCTCGTCCGCTCGCTCAATCAACGCCTTCCTGCCACAAGGCGCCTGAGAATCGTTGCTGCTGATCCACCGATCGATTGGAGCAGGATTCGCTCCTACGAAGACCTCAGGCCGTTTTTCGACCGGGATGGAAGCATCGCTTCTGTGATGGAAAGAGAGGTGCTTTCGAAGCACCGCAAAGCGCTGATGCTCTTTGGAATCTTTCATCTGGTGCACGGAGGCGGTCCAGGCGAAGGGGATGCCGTCACGAGGTATGAGCGCCACTACCCCGGCAGAACCTTCGTGATCGCTGGGGGCTTTGGATACTACGGCACTAACGACGAATCGCTTGCAGAGTTGAACGCTCCGGGAGGGGTTTGGCCGTCGCTCTTGAGAACAAAGGACAGCAGACTTCGCTCATTAGGCCTTGACTCGTTCTTCGCATCACCGATCTGGACAGATGAGAACTGCAACGTCAGCGAGGCATTCGCTACTAGCCGTTCTAAGACGATTGCAGATCAGATCGATGCTTTTCTCTATTTAGGTCCTCAGAAACTACTGCTGACCGAACCCCTTCCAGCAGATATTGCCCTTGATCGGGCCTACAGATCCGAATGGCTTCGCCGAATGAAATTGGTTGGCCTGCCTGCCCCTTCGACACTGGAGGAGCTCGATGCTCAGATCGTTGCGAGGGCGGGAGAACCCATGGCGATTCCTCCTACCAGACGATCGGTTTCACAGGAGATGAAGCTGAGGATAAGGCAAGACTGTCTGAACAGAAAGCATCCTACCGCAAACACAGCAAAGTGAAGTCGCCCCCGCTCTCCTGAAGCTGAACCTCTCCAAAGGCAGAAGCGTACTCACCATCCACATCCTTACCGAACGCCAGATGAACCTAGCCTTCTTCAACTTCAAGCACATCCACTGAACAGGTACACAAACCCATACACACCCGAACACGAAACATCAGGCCCCCGTCATTCCATTCTCCACAAACGTCATCTCGACCGAAGCGCAGCGAAGTGGAGAGATCCCTGTATTCATCCAAGCGCCACGTATCCGGGTGCCCCATCCCCGAAAATTCGCCGTCAAGCCCCAAACCTCGATAAACAACTGATAACGAAGGAAATCCAGCTGCCGATCAGTTACTCCTCCCCGGCTACAATTGAATTACCCCAAAAGAAAGAGGCAGCCATCTGGCTGCCCCTCATGCATCTATCTATATTATTTTGAATACTTTAAAGGTATGTCTTTTGTATTGAATACCTTAGCAGAAGTAAAAATTGAAGTCCAAAGCTAAGTCGTTTTTATAGAAGACTTTGCATCAAAAGTGTACCGGGGGGGTTACTTGGAGCTGGCCCTCTCCACCGGCCCCTTGGCACCACTCAATCCTTCCTCATACTTGGCAACGCCCTTGTACAGACTCTCAGCCACCCTTTGCCGGTATTCAGGCCGGCGAAGCTGATCGGCATCCTTGGGATTGGTCACAAATGAGATCTCCGCCAGGACCGAGGGCATATTTGCCCCGATCAGCACCACGAACGGAGCCTTCTTCACCCCGCGATTCTTCAGCCCCTCATTCCCACGCTGGAGTCCCGCATACAGGTTCGCCTCCACGTCCGAGGCAAACTCCCGAGACTCGTCGATCTTCTCCTTCATCGCGATCTTCTTCACCAGGTCGCTCAGCTGGTAGATCGACTGATCACTCACCGCGTTCTCACGCGCCGCAACCTGCAGGGCATCCGGCTGCGAGGTGAAGTTCAGGTAGTACGTCTCCACGCCCCTTGCGGTTGAGTCGCTCGAAGAATTTGCATGGATGGAGAGGAACAGATCGGCCTGCGCCTTGTTCGCAATCGCCGTCCGCGTCTCCAGCGGAATAAACGTATCGTCCGAACGCGTATAGAGGATCTCCGAGCCAAGCCGCTCATGCAGCAGCTTGCCCAGCCGCAGAGCCACGTCCAGCACCACGTCCTTCTCTTCCAGGCCATCCACGCCGATGGTCCCCGAGTCGTGGCCGCCGTGTCCCGCGTCGATGACGATCCGCCCGATCTTCAGCCCCAGCGCACGGACCAGCGAGGTCTGTCCGTCAGCCGTCGGAACTGCGGCGCGCGCCGGTGCAGCCGGATCGACCGGCCCTGCAGGCGCTCCACGTCGGCTCCTGCGGTTCGCCGGACTGCTCCCGGCCTTCCCGCTCGGTACCACCGTCGCGATTGGGTTCGAAGTAGGTACCTTTGTGGCCGCTTCCTTCCCCGGCTGGTCGCTCAGCGCGGCAACATCCGAGGTTGTGCCCGCGCTGCTCGTAGCCACGGAGTTCGGAACCGGATGACGCGACGACACCTTCACATCGGGCTCCGTTCTGGGCGCAGGAGCCTTCGCGGTGCCCGACGACAAATCCGCATCGCCGTTCGACGCAACCTGCTGCGTTGGCTGGCTGCGTCCATGAATGTCGATAATCAGCCGGTAAGGATTCGGCAGCAGGAACGCCGAGTACTCCGTAACGTCGTTCACATCCAACACCACACGCGTCACGTCGTTGGAGAACTGCGCCGCTCGAACCTGTTTCAGGAATCCATCGTCGGTCACGGTGAAGCTCTTCCCCACCAGCGACTGCGCCAGCCGCGTCCCATGCAGATCGAAGTAAATGCGATCCGGATTCGGAACCCGCGCTGCCTCATAGGTCACGTCATCGCCCAGGTCGATCGCGACTCTGGTGTAGTTCGGCGTCGACCAGTGTCGAATCCCCGACACCTGGGCCAAAGCTCCGTGCTTCTGTCCCGCGGCACTGGCGACGTGCAGGATCGACGCCGGCGTATCGGTCGGCTCAGACTGGGTCGCACTCGTCGGCTGAGGCTGAACAGGCTTGCGGCTCGCGGCTCTTCGCGCCGCTTCCGCAGAAGCAGCGCCCGTCGGCGGCATAGGAGCCAACGAGCTCCCGTCCTCTTGAGCAGGAGGCGCGGCTGCCACATTCTGAGTCTTGTCCGCTTCGGCTTGCCGCGGAAGCCTGTTCTTCGCCGTTTCGTTCTTTTTGGTTTTTGAACCCTGTGCTGCGCTCTGCTCGAGCGAAGCCAATCCAGCTCGCGCCTCCTCAACATGAGGGCTGCCGGGATACTGTTTCACGAACAACGCATATTTCTCTCGCGCAGAAGCCAGATCACGCAGAGAGTTCTCGTAGATCTGTGCCTCAGCCAGCAATGCACTCACCCGCAGAGAACTGCCCGGATACTGTTTTCGCAGAAACTCGTACTGAGCTACAGCATCCTTGAGGCTCTTCTCATCTCCAAGATCGCGTCCCTGCGCAGCCAGCAACTCGGCAACCGAGTTCACCGCAGCGGGTGCATATTTGCTCTGTGGGTCGTCATGGTAGACCTCACGAAATCTGTCGAGAGCACGCGTATAGTCCTCGCGTGTTCTCTTTGCCGGAGGAATCGCCTCCAGGGCTTCACGTCCCTGGGTAGCCTTCTCCCAGGGAGACATCGGCGTAGCCCGCCGCGCACTCGAAGAACCTTTTGTCTTCGAAGGCGTCGCCCCGGATGCTCCGGCGCAGATGAGCCCAGCCGCGCAAACGGCACCCCAGATTCCAACACTCCGCAGTTTGTTGCATAGCAGCATTGCAACTTCAGTTTAAGAGGTTCACCCATCTGCCCTTACCGTGAAAACTCGTACAGGTACTCCCCCCGATACCCCCACGTTGGAACACGAAAAGAAGTTGATTCAATCTGCATATTTTTTACATCGCTTTCATGGGATGTAACTCATTCAAGCTACGCTGCTAGACAGCCGGTTTATTCAGGGAGTGCACCACATGAAGGATTTAAACGGGAAAGTCGCAATCGTCACCGGATCATCCAAGGGGATCGGTGCAGCCATCGCCGAACGCCTCGCCTCTGACGGAGCCTCGGTCGTCGTCAACTACTCGCGAGCCGCTGCCCCCGCTGAAGCGCTGGTTCAGCGCATCACCTCTGGAGGAGGAAAGGCGATCTCGGTCCAGGCCGACCTCTCAAAATCATCGGACATTGAAAAGCTCTTCTCCGAAACCGGCAAGGCCTTCGGACGCCTCGACATTCTCGTCAACAATGCAGGAATCTACAAATTCATTCCACTCGAAGCTATCGACGAAGAGCACATTGATAAGCACTTCAATCTGAACGTCAAGGCCCTCCTGCTCGCCACCAAGGCCGCGGTTCCCCTCTTCGGACCGGACGGAGGAGTGGTCATCAATATCAGTTCCGGAGTTGCGCTTACGCCTGCGCCGGCCAGCTCTGTCTACAGTGGAACCAAAGCCGCCGTCGACGTCATCACCCGGGTCCTCGCAATGGAGCTCGGGCCGAAGAAGATTCGTGTTGTCGGTATCTCGCCTGGAGTCACCGCGACCGAGGGTCTCGATGCTATGGAAGAGATGGACGAAGCGACGACAAATTACGCCATCTCTCGCACCCCTCTCGGACGTATCGGCAAACCCAGTGACATCGCCAGTGCCGTAGCTTTCATGGCATCTTCCGACTCCGGATGGATCACAGGCGAGACACTACAGGTCGGAGGCGGACTGAAGTTCTGACTTACTGCAGTAGTCCACCAACCACCTCGGAGGCCTTGCCCAGCGCTCCATCGAGTGCGCCTGCATCGCTTCCGCCAGCCTCGGCGAGATCCGGCCTTCCGCCGCCTTTTCCGCCGACTAACGCAGCAATCTGACCGACGATCTTACCGGCCTGTACCTTGCCGGTAAGGTCCTTGGTCACCCCGACAATCAGCGAGACCTTGCCTTCGTTCGCGGCGCCCAAAACCACCACGCCCGATCCAAGCTTGCCTCGAAGCTCATCCACAAGGTTGCGCATCTGCGATTTATCGAGAGCGTCAACACGCTGAGCCATTACCTTGACGCCTTTCACCTCAATCGCCGTAGAGGCAGCATCCGATACCGCAGCAGAAGCAGACTTCATCCGCACCTGCTCCAGCTCGCGGCGCAGCTTTTTCATCTCCTCTTCCTGCGCGGCGACTCTTTGCCGCAGAGCATCCGCGGGAGACGCATCGCTCGCGCCAACCATCTGTCCCACAACACGCGCAACGTCAAAGCCGCGACGGAACTCGTTCAACGCGCCTGTCCCGCTCACCGCCTCCACACGTCGCACACCGCTTGAGACCGAGCCTTCGCCCACCAGTTTCAACAAACCGATCTCGCCGGTTGCCGCCGTGTGAGTTCCTCCGCATAGCTCGGTCGAGAAGCCGCCAATCTTCACGACGCGCACGCGCTCGCCGTACTTCTCACCGAACAAGGCCATCGCTCCCAGCTCGTTGACCGCGACATCGATGGGAACATCCACCATGGTCTCGACCTTCGTGTTTTCCAGTACCTGGCGATTCACGATGTCTTCGACCTGCTGCAGCTCCTCTTCGGCAACCCCGGTGAAGTGCGAGAAGTCGAAGCGCAGACGCGTGGCATCGTTCAACGATCCGGCCTGTTTCACATGCTTGCCCAGAACCTCGCGCAGCGCCGCGTGCAGCAAGTGCGTTCCAGTGTGATTGCGCTCGGTCGCGCGGCGGTTCTCCGCATCGACAACCGTATCGACGGTATCGCCGACGGCTAGCGTCTCGCGCGCCTTCACCCTGTGCGCGAAGACTCCCTGCACCGGCTTGGTTGCACCAAACACATCGGCAACGACGGTATTGTGATCGTCCGAGTACAGCCAGCCGATGTCGCCAACCTGACCGCCTGAGTCTGCATAGAAGCTGGTCGCATCGAGCACAACTTCGCCCTGCTCTCCTGCTTTCAGCTCGGGAACACCCACGCCATCCTTGACCAGTGCAAGTACCTTCGCGCCCTCAACCGTCAGCGAAGAGTACCCTTCGAACTCTGTCTTCGCCAGCTCGCGATACACCGGGGCAGCCGACTTCTGCGATCCGCCCTTCCACGATGCACGAGCGCGTGCCTGCTCCTCTTCCTTCGCGCGCTCGAAGCCATCCATATCAAACTGGATTCCGGCATCCCGCGCTGCATCGACCATGAAGTCCAGCGGCATACCGAAGGTCTCGTACAGACGGAACGCAGCCACACCGGAACGCAATGTCTCTTCATTCATCTGCCGCAAGCCAAGTTCGAGGGTGCGCGCAAACTGCTGCTCTTCCGCCAGCACCACCTTCGCCACACGATCCACAGATTCCTTCAGCTCCGGATACGCCGCTCCCATCTCGTCACGCACGGCATAGACCATCTCATGCATGAAGGGCTTCTCCTGCCCCAGCAAACGACCATGACGAATCCCGCGCCGCATGATCTTGCGCAGCACATAGCCGCGTCCCTCGTTCGAAGGCAGCACGCCGTCGGAGATCAGAAACGTCGCCGCTCGCGAGTGGTCGGCGATGATGCGCAGCGATGCCGCACGCTTGTCATCACTGATGGCCAATTCGGAAACTGAAGTGTCTTCTTCCATAAACCAACCTTCGGAGTCTGTCAGTTCGATGGCACGCATGAGTAATGGCGTGAATAAATCGGTCTCATAGTTCGACAACGCCTCCTGCAGCACACTCGCAATGCGCTCAAGCCCCATGCCCGTATCGATCGAAGGCTTCGGCAGAGGAGTCAGCAGCGGTCCGCCCGCAGTCACCGTGCGGTCGAACTGCATGAACACCAAATTCCATATCTCGACGTAGCGCTGCTCGTCTTCGCCGAATGGCTTGTCGATGCTCGGATCTTCTCCAGCCTCTTTGCCCAGGTCGTAGTAGATCTCGCTACAAGGACCGCATGGGCCGGTATCGCCCATCGCCCAGAAGTTGTCCTTCGCTCCCAGCTCGAAGATGCGCTCTGCCGGAACTCCTACATCGAGCCAGAACTGATACGCCTCCGAATCACGCGGCACGCCTTCGTCGCCTTCAAAGATGGTCACGTACAGCTTCGCTGGGTCGATCCCGAACCACTCCTTCGAGGTCAGCAGCTCCCACCCATATGCAATGGCATCCTTCTTGAAGTAATCGCCGAAGCTGAAGTTCCCCAGCATCTCGAAGAAGGTGTGGTGGCGCCGGGTGAAGCCGACGTTCTCAAGATCGTTGTGCTTGCCCCCGGCACGAACGCACTTCTGCGAGCTGGCGGCACGAGAGTAGTCGCGCTTCTCCAGGCCCAGGAAGACGTCTTTAAACTGGTTCATTCCCGCGTTGGTAAACAGCAGCGTGGGGTCGTTTGCCGGAACAAGCGACGACGAGTGCACTCTCCGGTGCCCTTTGCCCTCAAAAAACCGCAGAAAATCTTCGCGAATCTGACTTCCAGACCTGTAGTTCATAGACTTTTAAGTCTATCAGCGCAGAGCCCGATTTCCGGGCGAGCCCGGCCCTTCACAGGCCTTATGTGATGTTACGGATGCTGCCGCCATCTACGCCCCAGACCGACGATGTCACATAGGAAGCAAGATCGCTTGCCAGAAAGACGATTACGTTCGCCACCTCTTCCGGCTCGCCCAGCCGCTCCAGTGGGAGCTTGCGCAGCTTCATCTCGTGATCTACCGCCTGCCGCGGCGGCATGTTGTAGATCGAAGCCAGTCCCTCGGCAAAGCCGCCGGGACGCGACCAGAAGGTGCTCCAGATTGGCCCCGGAGCCACAGCGTTGATACGAATCTTCGGAGCCTCTGCCCGCGCCAGGCTTTTGGTCAGCGCCAGCATCGCGGCCTTCATCGCCGCATAGTCCGCAGGCATGGCCTCCGGCTGACGTCCCAGGTCTGAGGCATTGCTGACGATCACCGCCTTCTCCTTTTGCCGCAACACCGGCAGCACATGGCGCGTTACCCGCACCATCGACATCAGATTGAGCTCGAATGTTCTCTCCCACTGCTCATCGGGAATCTCCAGAAACGGCTTCGGATCGCCATGGCCGACGTTGTTGATCAGCACATCCAATCCCCTCGGAAGCTGCGCCAGCATCGTCTCTACCCCAGCCTTAACTCCCTCTGCCGTGCCGAGGTCAGCCTCAACCGCAAAAGCCGCGACGCCACAGCCGCGAACAAGCTCCGCAGCCTCTGCAAGCTTGATCGGATCGTGATCGAGCATCGCCACATGCGCTCCTTCTTTGGCAAAGGCGAGCGCAGTAGCACGGCCGATGCCGTTTGCAGCTCCCGTGATCAACACAGTCTTCCCAGCTAAACCGGTCTCCATTCGTCACCCCTCGGAAAATAATTGGACCGAATCCACAGCAGAATACGGCGATACCTATATATAACGGCTTTAGCGATCCTGAATCGCCGGCCTCCAGGTAATGCCCTCCAGGCGCAACACATCGTCCTTCGTCGCCTTCAACCGCAAAAACTCCTCCCGCCACCGCACCATCTCCAACACACTGACCAACGCATCGAAAGCATCTTCAGAGCTGAGCGCCTGCCGCACGGCAACGCGGCTTAATCCCGCATACATCGCATCCGTCTTCTTCTTCGCCGCCAGATATCTTGCCCGAGCCCCTTCGTTGCTCTTCGCAACCGCGCCGGTCAACAGCCGCGTATACATCTCCACCAGCAACGGTTGCGGCTTCGCGATCGCGAGCCGCGACGACTCGAACGGCCACACGCGAAAGCCCGCCTCCCGCAGCCTCAGCAGAAACGGCATCGCCCGAAGACTTCCCGTCCCCACACTGCCCGCCCCTCCGATCTGAAACGGCGACTTCGGCGTGATCCCCTTCACCTTCGCCGCTCGATCCGGATCGCCTTCGAGCAGCTTCGGCGTAATCTTGTTGTCCATATCCGTCAGCCGCATCGATCGGTGCAGGTTCTCTCCACAGAACTCCTCAGGGCGCTTGTGCGGAGCGCCCCAGAACCTCACATCGCGCGCCACCTCTTCGCACTCGCGGCTCAACCACCGCTCGCCATGCCCCTCCGCAACCTTCTTCCAGAAGTCGAAGACCGTCGCGCACCCATGCTCCAGCAAAAACCACGCCGGAAAACTGAAGCAGCAATCGAGACTTACCACCATCCGCGGAGTCTCACGTGCCATCCCGGTAAGCCACGTGACAAGCTCTTCGCGCGTCCGCCCAGCCTCGAGCGTGACCTTGCCGCCAGTCCATATCCCAGCCCAGATATGTCTGCGCTGGCCGATGGCATCCACCCTGCCCGACCAGTCCACAGCCACGATGCGGTCCAGATCTTCCATCCCACCATCATCCTACCGGGATGGAACTTTAAGAATGAATCACGCGTATCTCGCGCAGGAGAGAAATAACAATGCTCAAGCTGCTCCTCTTCTGTGTGCTTCTTGTCACCTGCTGGCCGATTGCCATCATCGCCGTCCTGCTCTATCCCCTCATCTGGCTCCTGCTGCTGCCCTTCCGGCTGGTGGGAATCGTCGTTGGAGGGACATTCGATCTCATCGCAGCTCTCTTCTTTCTTCCGGGCCGCATCCTTCGTACCATTTAGCTCACTCGAACCAGCCGCACCAGCGCAAAGGCCGTCAAGGCCAGCGAAAGCCATGCGAACCAGTCACCCAGAAGCTGGTAAATCGTCTGATGGTGCTCGGCAGGAAGATCCGCCACCAGCGTAGCGAAGCGAGCCGCGTTGCTCCGCCTCTCCGCGACGATCCGTCCACGATCGTCACTCATGGTCAGGTAGCCTCCCTTCGCCGAACGCGCCACGCTGAAACCGTCCTCCACGCCACGCATCACCGCGATGTGGCCGTGCCACGCGGCATCCACTACAAAGTCCCAGCCCGGAACCAGCATCAGCCCCGCCCCCGCCTCTCCATAACGACGCGAGAGCCTCGTGAAGTCCATGTCCTTGCAGATGGCCACACCCCACGTCTCCTGGGATCTCGGAAGTAGCGTCAGCGTCGTGCCAGGCTTCAGATTCGACTCAAACGGAGGAAGCATGTGGTGCTTGTCATAACTCGCCACCTTCGTCTGAGGCGCATATACGCGCGCTTCGTTATAGGTAAACGGAGCGGCGACATGCACCGAGCCCACCACAATGATCGCTCCGGTCTTATCCGTCACCGCCTGGAAGACATCGTCGGACTGCTGGGTATTCGGGTCGATGATCACACCCAACTTCTCCGGCAGCACAATGGCCTGCGCCCCCTGGATGGCCAGCTTCTCCACCTCAACCGCATAGTCACGAAACATGCGATTCGTGGGTGCACCCTCATCACTCACATTGGCATAGGCGCGCTCGTCGGAAGTGACCAATCCTACCCGAGCCGTCTTCCCCATCGGTTGCGCAAGCCGTATCGCTCCGAAGATCAGCGCCGCAGCAATGACTCCCGCGCTTACTCCAACAACACGCTGCGCAAGCCTTCGCTGCGTTCGCCAGAGATGAATCCCAATCGCAAGCGCGGAGGAGAACAGCACCAGAAGAAAGCTCATCCCCCACGGCCCGGTGATCGATGCGACCTGCAGGAATGGCAGAAATCTTAGCTGCGAATACGCCAGACTTCCTGCCGTTCCGTGCGGCGTCGTCAGGTTCCGGATGTACTCGAAGGAGACCCACACGGCCGGTAACGCCAATAACCCGCTCCACACCGCACCACGAAGCACGAGCGCGCGAAATAACAGCACTCCCAGCGCGAAGGCCACACCCGCGGTCAGGTACACCACCACCCACACCAGGACAGGGGCTCTCAGTACGCCGTGAAAGTAATGAAACATGTTCAGCCCGCCCACCATCATCGACAAGGTGGAGGCCAGCGCCGCGCTCCACCAGGAACGTCGCAGCGCAAACCACAGCACCGGCACCATCGCGAACCACATCAGCGGCCATACAGGATTCAGTCCGTTCCCGAACCAGATCAGCACTGCCGTGCAGGCAACAGCGAGTGTTTCCATACCCGCCAATCGATACTTATTTGCGGATTCCATGAAGATACCTCTCAAAAGATCTGCGGCAGAAGCCGCGAAAACTATCCTGGGACATCGCCATACGTCCGCCCAGGTAAAGCATGATCAATCCCTGCAGCAGTGCGCCCATCTCGAAGACGATCTCCCACACGTCGTCCTCATGCAGATATCCGGACTCCATGCCCTCCTTCAGGACCTGCGCCGTCGGTGCCGCCGTAGGAGACAGCCCCGCCTTGAAGTCCTGCGGAAACTGACGGGCTCCTTCGCGCGGCTCAAGGAACATCAGCTGAAACAGGCGCGGATTCTCAAGCGCGTGATCGAGAAAGATATTCATCAACCTTTCCAGTCTCTTCTCGGTGCTTCCGGAGAGCCTGGCCCCCTGCAACCTTCCCGCCAACTCGGCGAATCCCTCATCGGCCAGAACGTTCAGCAGGCCCGCGCGATTGGGATAGTGGCGATAGACCGCCATCGCCGTGATGCCGACCTCGTTGGCAACCCGGCGCATCGTCACCGCCTCGGTGCCCTCGCGGTCCAGCAGGCGTCGCGCGGCGGAAGCGATTTTTCCAGAAGTAGACTTTGCAATCACGTATACACTGTATACATAAAATACCGAGGAAGGGAAGGCTAGAGGAAAGGGTTCCCTAAAATTGTCTTCAGGCTTGTGACGAATAGCGTCCGCTACTGGTCTTCCTCGACCATGGGCTCTTCCGTATCGTCCACTTCAATATTCCACTCTCGTAAGACTTTAAAGATCGCGCTCGCAGAGAACCCGGCCCGCATCAGTCTTCCCATCACGCGCGCGGCCTGTTTTTTCGCATCTTCACCCTCAGGACGCTTCATTCGTTTTCGTGCAATGTACTCGCGCGCCAGCGCGACCTCATCCACATCGTCGTATGCCGTTGCCAGCGTCGAAGCCACTAGCTCCTTGTGAATCCCCTTCTGCACCAGGTCCTGCTGCACCCGCCGTCGGCCAAACTTCTCATTCTCTTTCCGCAGGCGCGTGTAATCGGCAGCGAAGCGGGTGTCGCTCAGGTAGTTGAGATCTTTCAGCCGCGCCACAACGCGATCCATCATCTGCTCGCCGGCTTCGCCTTCTTCCACTCGCATGCGCATCAGACGCTTCAGATCGCGCACCGTCCGCATCTTCCGCGCCAGCGCGCCTACCGCATAGTCAAGCAACGCCGTCTCGCCCAGGGGCTCTTTTTTCTTTGGTCGTGCAAATGCCATTACTGCGTCGTCCCCGAGTAAGTGTTCGATCGCGTCCATCGATCGCACCACTCACCGACTTCCTCGTACCAGCGTTGGGAGTTCTGCGGCTTCAGCACCCAGTGTCCTTCATCGGGAAAGTAAAGCATGCGCGACGGCACATCCAATCGCTGCAACGCCGTGAACAGTTGAAAGCCCTCGCTCACATCCAGCCTGTAGTCGCGCTGGCTATGGATCACTAGGGTCGGCGTCTTCGCATTTTTAATTGAGAGCAGGGGAGACCATTTTCTGAAAGGATCCATCGCCACCGGTTTGTCCGCATATCTCCACGGCTGGCCTGGCTCCTTATCTCCCTGCGCGCGAAACTCCCATTCATTGAACCACATCTCCTCGGTCGATCCGTACGCGCTCTGCGGATTGAACATTCCGTCATGCGTCACGATGCATGCGAACCGGTTCGTATGGGTCAGGATCCAATTCGCCATGAAACCACCATAGCTTCCGCCTAGCGCGCACTCCCGCGTCTTATCGACGAAGCTGTAGTGCTGCTCGACGTAGTCGAGACCCTTCATCAGGTCCACATAGGGCTTGCCGCCCCAATCGCCGTTTACCCCATCGATAAATGCTTGTCCGTAGCCTGTCGACCCACGTGGATTGACCATGACGACCACATATCCACTCGCAGCCATCAGCTCCGGATTCCAGCGATAGCTCCACGCGTCGCCCCACGCTCCCTGCGGTCCGCCATGCATCAGGAACTTCACCGGATATTTCCTGGTCTCGTCGAATCCCGGAGGCCGCAGCAGGAATCCCTGCACCGTCGTGTTCTCCGCCCCGGGGAACATGAAGCTCTCCATCCGCGGCATATCCAGTTGGCTGAGCACAGCATCGTTCATGTGCGTCAACCGGATCACCGCAGCTCCACCACGACCCTCAGCATCCAGTGGAATCGCCGAAATCGCCGCCGGACTTCGTACCGTCATCATCGAGGTCACGATCGTCCTGCCATCCTTCGCGACCTGCAGCTCTCCATACTCGGCCTTGTTCGCGATCGCGGTCGCCTCCGGCAGATCCACACCGACCGACATCACATTCGCTTCGCCCATCTCGCCGCTGACAAAGTAGATCGTCTTCGAGTCCGGAGCCCAGGTAAACTCATCGACCCAATGATCGAACCGGGGCAGCAGATCCTTCAGCAGTTCCTCCGCAACCTCGATGTGCGTTCCTGGCTTATGAGCCGAAGTCTTCACCATGTGTGGCACAATCGGCGCCGTCTCCTCACCAACCGCTCGACCCGCACTGGTGCCGCTCCGGTCAAACACCATCAACCGGAATCGATCACTCTCATATCCCGCCCGTGCCTGCGATCGAAACGCCAGCCACTTTCCATCAGGTGAGTATGCCGGACCATCGTCGCTTCCCGGCGAGGACGAGATCTTAACCGGGCACTCCCCCGTCTGGTCCAACTTCAGCGTGAAGACATCGTTATTTGTACTCGTCGCCGGAACCGCGTCCAGATTCGCTACAAAGGCAATCTCGTGCGAGTCCGGAGCCCACGCGTATCCCACCGGACCGCCAAGTGAAAATACCGGAGCCTCTGCATCGCTGATCCAGCGCCGCGGCGTCAGATCGCGCACCGCATTCCCATCCGTCGCGCTCACAACCAGAATGTGGCTCCGTTTTGGCCCAACATAGGAGTTCCAATGCCGGTACAGAAGATGATCGAAGGTCATCGCCTTTACCTGGCTCTTTGCTGCGGCCTCATCCCTTCGGCGGTTGCAGTTCTCCTCATCCAGCCATATCTCTTCGTCGCTGCACTCTGGATACACACGCGACACGAATAAAATTCGCTTCGAGTCCGGCGACCATACCGCTCCATCTGCCTCCGTACTCACATGGGTCAGTTGTTTCGGCGTTCCCAGTCTTCCAGTCGCATCGTTCCAGTCTGCGACATAAATCTGCGACGATGTCCCACCATCAACGGAGACAAACGAGACATGCCTCCCATCCGGCGAAAATCTTCCCTCGCTCTCGCCTTCTTTCCAGAAAGTAATCTGCTGTTCTCGCCCGCCTCCGATTGGAACGACCCACAGATGCGAGACCTTTGTATTCGCGGCCAGATCGACATCCACCGAGGAAAACATGACCCATTTGCCTGAAGGCGAAATTTGCGGATCGCTCAACCGCTTCATCCGCTGCAGATCGGCAAACGTCATGGGGCGACGACCTGACGAGGAAATATCCTGTTCGCCAACGACGCTTGCGGAATCCTCTTTTACAGTCGCGGCACTACTTCCACCAGAGACCTGGGCCATCGCCACACCTCCGGCAATCAGCCCTGTAAACACCCATGCCAATTTCTTCATCGGCCCGTGACTCCCGCGCCAGTCTATAACGGAGAGCACCTCATCCCTACACTGCGAAAGGCATCAGGACCACATCAGGTACGTCCAGACTGCGGCTCATGCATTCCCGGCAACCGTGACCATCCCATCTTCTCTCTGACCTGCGAAGGCACTGACATCCTTCTGCAGATGCGCTGCACTCCTGCGCACGACCTTCAGCGGGTAGCTTCGTGAAGACAACAGCTTTCCCGCCAGCCTTTCGACGCGACGAGGGCGCACGTCCGTTTCGGCCTGCTCCATCGCGCGGCCGAGCTTTGTCGCCAGGGCTTCCAATCCCACCACTGTCTCATCGGCACTCCGCCGCCGAACCTGCATGACGCTGTCGGCGCACACCAGCAAGGCTCCCACCATATGCTCCGCCGCCGTCTTCACAGGAACCACGATGGCGCGGCTGGGCTCTCGGCGCCCATCGCTTCCAAGCGAGATCACCATGCTGCTCAACCCGATGCCGACACCCTCTCCCCATCGTCCTCCGCTCTCGCGCTCCTGCTCTCTCACACGATCCAGCCATCTCTCCACCATCAGGACCGTCGCGCCGTCCATTCCCTCGCTTGCTATCAGGGACATGCGCCCCTGCCCATCGCGCGACATCATGGCCACACGACGGAACGCGCTCCTGGCTGCGATCACCCCGCACACCCTCCGTGCCATCCCCCTGGCATCGCTGTTGCCCGTCGATCGCAGATCCAGGCGCGTGTACGCCTCCATCTCCTCCCGGCCACGGCGCTCCCGGTCGCGTTCTCCGCGGACCGCGCGCAACCGTCGCCAGAGCATCCCTACCATTCCAAACAATAGGCTTCCATATACCAGATACGGCCAAGTTCTCTGCAATGCCGTCAGCATCAACCAAACCTCCGCCTGTCGCGTCTATTCTGTATGAGGGGGAACGACCAGCAGTTTGTCCAGGCCGTTTCCTCACGCATGGAGTGACAGATCCGATGAAGCTCGCCTCAGCGCTCTCCGTCAGCATTCTCGCAGCGTCTCTCGTCCCCGTATCGGCAATATGCCCGCGCATCTTCGCGTTCGTTCCAAATTGGGACACAACGGTCTACGCCGCGGAAGACCAGGGCTTCGGCCCGATGGACCCCGCGCCGCCCTCCGGCATCACCGTCGAGGAGATCGTCAAAAGGTTTGGTGAGCGCGAAAGCCAGTTCAACCAGGCGCGCCAGAACTACATCTTTCGCCAGTCGGTGAAGGTTCAGACCATCTCCGACGACAACGGCCGCCCCGACGGCGAGTATCAGCAGGTCACCGATATTACCTTCGACAAGCAGGGCCGTCGCGCCGAGCGCGTCGTCTTCGCCCCCCAGAACAGCCTCGAACGCGTCCTGATGACTCCCGCCGACTTCGAAGAGATCGAACACCTCGAGTTCGTCGTCCTCACCGCGGAGGAGATGAATCAATACGACATCAAATATCTTGGCCGCCAGAAGGTCGACGAACTCGACACTTACGTCTTCGAAGCCGGTCCCAAGACCCTCGAGAAAGGGAAGCGCTACTTCCAGGGCAAAGTCTGGGTCGACCAGCGGGACTTTCAGATCGTGCTCATCAATGGCCAGACCGTCCCTCAGGACATGCGGAAGGGCCACGAAGACCTGCAGCCCCCCTTCACCACGTATTACGAGCAGATAGACGGCAAATACTGGTTCCCCACCTATACCAAGGCCGAAGGAACCCTCCACTTTCCGGCATCAAACGGCGCCGCGCGGCAGGACGTGCACATGCGCAACATAGTTCGCTACACGGACTATAAACAGTTCCGCGCCACCAGCCGCATTATCTACAACGGCGAGGACATCACCAACAATCGCGCTCCCGAAGACGACAAGGACAAGCAGCAGCAACCGCCTCCGGCCAATCCGCCAAAGTAATTGCAGCAGCTCGTGATCGCCTCACGGCAAAACATCCCGTCTCCTCTTTCGAGGCCGGGATGTTTTGCGTGAATGGAATCTTCGATGAATCCTGGTCGGGAACCGCAGCTATGCCGTCTGGCAGTGGGCGTCCGGATCGGCGTGCTGCTCCATCATCCACCGGTCCATCATGGTTCCCGCGCACCTGGCGCCGCATAAATGCTTTACCCCATCTGAGTGCGCGTGGCCTATCTGCCATCGCGTCATCTTGATCAGGGGCTGATCCTCCTCCGGCTTCTGGCCCGGAAAACAATCCACCCAGGCCAGCCACCAGCCATCCGATTCCTTCTTCTTCCCACACACATCACACGTGTAGCTTTCGCTGTAAGCCATCTTTCGTCTCCACCCCTCAAAAGTCTGCCTGCGGCCGTATTAGCGCAGCGCCACCGGATCCACGCGACCGGAATCTGCCAGCATCTGCCAGTCCGACTCATCCACCGCCTCGAAGTCCTCGCCCTTCACGGTCTTCAGGCGAGCAAGGTCACTGTCGCTCCAGCGCTTGTCCGGTTCGCCGATGATAAACCACGGTCCACCGTTATCCGAAAGGATCATCCCGTACTTCTTCAGTCCCTTCAGGATAGTCTGGTTCTCCTTGGAGAACTTCGAGATGTCATAGTCTGCCTTCAGGCGGAAACGCTGGCCCATCGGCGGATAGCTCGGATCGGTGAGCTTCGAAGCAAAGTGTCGTGCCGGCCACACATACAGCCGCTGGGTCTTGAGAGTGGTAAACCGAATCGCGTGCTTGACCTCGCCGGAGGCAACCTCGTCATATCGCAACAGACCCGGAAGGATTGCGAGCCCAGCCGCGTCGGTCGAAGTCTTGTCAGGAGCGCGCAGCGCATTGCTGGTCAGGTCCATCTTGATGCCCGCACCTCCGCTCCAGCTTCCATCCTTCTGCTTCACCGTGCCGCCCAGTTCTGTCAGAGCGCAGCGCCCCTCGTCCACCATGATGATGTGCCGGTCTGAATCCTCCGGGGCGTTCGGCCCGCCCTCCATCAAAGCTCCCTCGGGGGTAGGGTAGTGTCCCGGATCGCTCTCGTCTCCGTACATGAACGTGATGGGGACTCGCGGCCTGTTCGGCTTGATGATGGTGATGGGAATGCCGTTCGTCGGCTCGGAGCCAAAGTTGGGATGCAGTACCGACGCCGGTCCCATCCGCTGAATATAGTCCTCAGAATGCTTATCTTTCTTCAGCGTGTCGATCGGCGTGTTCCACACATTGTCCGCGGGAAAGATCGGGCAACCGGCGATATGCGGGCCAGACCCCGAGTTTGAACCTGCGGCACCCACCACGCCGGAGCCTACCGCTGCCAGCTTCGAGGCGGCCATCACCGCATCTGCTTCCGTTGGAACCTTCGAGTGCCAGACAAGAATCACTACAGCGATGCCGAATAGAACTGCGCCTAACTGCTTCCTCTTGCTGGCCTTCATTCACCCTCCACCAGATGCTCACGAAACGAATCCGTTTATCAGCACCATCATAATCTCCGAACTCAAAGCAAACCGGAATTTCTGTTTTGCATCCAATACCGACATCAGCCCTGGTTGGGTACAGGGCTGCCGCCATTTGTGTTTCCGTTCAAATGGTCCTCCCTCGCGTCTTTCGCGGCTTCTGTTTACCCGGCCCCTATATCGATCAGATTGTTGAAATTTACCCGCCTTAGGGGGGTTATATCTTTGGTCTACTTTTTATGGCAAAGGTTCTCGTCATTGGTGCAGGTGTAATGGGTCTGGCGGCGGCATGGCAGGCAGTTCGCGACGGACATGAAGTCGATCTCGTAGAGGCAGCGCCTGAGGCAGGCGGTATGGCAGCCCACTTCGACTTCGACGGCGACTCCATCGAGCGCTTCTATCACTTCGTCTGCCGTACCGACTACCCTACCTTCGAGCTTCTTCGCGAATTAGGCCTCGAAGACCGCCTCCAGTGGAGAAGGACCTCCATGGGCTTCTATACCGATGGGCGTCTTCATCCCTGGGGGAACCCGTTCGCGCTCCTCCAGCTTCCCAATGCCCCTCTGCTCTCCAAGTTGCGCTATGGCTTGCTCGCCTTCGTCAGCACCCGCCGCGATCACTGGGCCGAGCTCGAAAACGAGTCCGCAAAAGATTGGATCATTCGCTGGTGCGGTGAGGATGCCTACCGGCGCTTCTGGAAGACCCTGCTCGAATTCAAGTTCTACGAATACGCCGACAATATCTCCGCCGCCTGGATATGGACCCGCATTCGCCGCATCGGCCGCTCGCGTTCCAGCATCATGCACGAGCAGCTCGGCTACATCGAGGGCGGATCCCAGACCCTGATCGATGCCCTGGTTCACGCCATCGAATCCGGCGGCGGCCGCATCCACCTCGGCTCTCCAGTGCAGTTCGTTACGACTCAAAATAATCGCGTCACCGGTGCGGAGACCTCAGCCCGTCACTTCCCCGCCGATTTCGTCATCTCCACCACACCAACCCCCTTTGTCGCCGAGATGGTCCCCGATCTTCCCGAAGACTGGAAGCAGCGCTATCGCGCCATTCAGAACATTGGCGTCATCTGTGTTATCTACAAGCTGCGCCGTCCGGTCACCGAGCACTTCTGGGTCAACATCTCCGTCCCCGATCTCACCATTCCCGGCGTCGTCGAGCTCACCAACCTGCGCAGCGAGATAGGAAGCTCCATCGTCTACATCCCCTATTACATGCCGACCACGAAGGAGAAATTCTCCTGGCCCGACGAGCAGCTGTTAGCGGAGGGCTTCGGCTGCCTCTTACGGCTCAACCCCGATCTCACTTCGGCCGATATCCTCGCCACCCGCGTCGCCCGGCTGCGGTTTGGCCAACCTGTCTGCGAGCCCGGCTTCGCCGCGAAGATTCCTCCCGTTCAGACCCCGATCGAAGGCCTTCAGATCGCCGATACCTGCTTCTACTACCCCGAAGACCGCGGCATTGCCGAAAGCGTCCGGCTAGGCCGCTCCATGTCCCGTTCCATTCCTGCCCCTTCGCCTGTACCTTCCCCAGTCGTGAAGCCTTCGACGCGGATGGAGACTTCCGTTTGAACTCAGCCTTCCCCAAAACAGTTACCGCCAAACCGGGGAACAACCCCACCCCCAGAAGTCACACTACGTCTTCAAAGAACCGCGCAGCGCTCACCCTGGGTGGACTCTTCCTGCTCGCGCTCGTGATTCAGGTCATCACCTTCAAGTGCAAAGCCGGACCCTATGATGAGTTCCTCTCCCTCTATGGAGCCGACCGCATCCTGCATGGAGAGACTCCCTACCGGGAGTTCTGGACCATGTATGGCCCAGCCCAGTTTTATGTCATCGCCTTCTTCTTCAAAATCTTCGGCGTCAGCACCCTCACCGGGCGAATCTACGACGCCCTCATTCGCGCCGGAATCGCCTGCACGTGCTTCTCCCTGGCTCGCCTGCTGACATCTACGCGATGGGCCTTCGTCGCCTTCGCAGCCGTAATTCTCTGGTTATCTGGCATCTACTATCCCGCCTATAACTTCCCTGTCTATCCGGCCATGCTGGCCTCCCTCGTCAGCTGCCTTTTCTTCGCGCGATTTCTGCAGTCCTTCGGAGAGAAGCCCCTTTTCCAGGCCGGGCTCTTCGTCAGCATCGCGACCATCTTCCGTCACGACTCCGGGTTTTACATCTGCCTGGCCGAGCTGCTCATGCTCATCTGGATCGCGGCTCTCCATCGCCGCTCCGGTCAATCTCTCAGCGACCTGCTCACCACGATCGGCAGGCGCGTCATTCTCTACCTCTCGGGAGTCGTTCTCATCGCCGCACCTGTTTACGCCCTCATCGTCCTGAAAGCAGGTTTTCAGAATGTCTTCTACGACCTCTTCTATGTTCCTGCGGTTATCTATCCCAAGGTTCGCAGCCTGCCCTTCCTCACCAGCGAGACGCTACAGCAGCTCCACAGGCCTCTTTCCTGGGACGGCCGCATTGCTGTTGAGTCACTCATCGTCTTTTTCCCCATTTTTGTGATCCTCTCGGCGTTTCTCTTCCTCATTACCTCACGCCAGGCGCGCGTCTTTCCCACGAACTGGCAACGCCGCACCTTCTCTCTCCTGCTCCTGCTGGCCTCGCTCTTCTTTCTGAAAGGCCTGATCCGGGTCGGCCCGGTTCAGCTTCTTCAGAGCATCATCGTCTGCCTCATCATGATGGCCGTACTGTTCGGCCATCTGCAGAAGCTAAGCCGTCCCGTGGCCGCCTCACTGTACACGACCGTCTTCTTCCTAACCCTCTGCACTCTTCCGGTGCTCTCCCACATGCTCAGCTTCGCCCGGGTCAACCTCCATCAGACGATTCATCCCGGGAACGCGGATTCCTACGCTCATCTCTGCCATCCGGCCGCCGAGCTGAGCCGCGCACGCTGCATCCTTGTTGAACCCGACGAGATCGCCGCCGTCAAAGACATCGAACGCCGCAGCTCTCCCGACCAACCCATCTATGTCGGCGATGGACGCCACGACCGAATCTTCTGGAACGATGTCCGCCTTTACTTCCTCTCCGGACGCAGCTCTATCACCCGATGGCACGATCTCCACCCAGGCGTCCAGACCACCCTTCCCATCCAGAATCAGATCGTCGACGCGATGCGGCGTGACGCTCCTCCGGTCATCGCGATCAATTCCACCTGGGACGACACCATCGAACCGAATCAGAGCCAATACTCCAGCGGAGTCACCGTCCTCGATGACTACATCCGCGCCAACTATGTTCCGCGGGACATCTATGGAAAGATCAGCATCCTGACCCCGTCACCTTAGCAACAGGACGCTCACGCCGCCGGCTCATTGTGCTCGAAGTACAGATACTTCCGCCACGCCGCGTCCGCGCTTCCGATCATCCGCATAATGTGCCGCGAGGTATGCAGGGAGAAGGGTCTCGGCTCCCGCTTCAAGCGCATATCCGTCAACTCGTGAAGCAGCTGGTTGCCCTTCCTGCGATTGCAGGAGTGGCAACAGGCCACCAGGTTCTCCCACGTCGACAGTCCTCCGCGCGACCTAGGAATCACATGGTCCAGCGTCAGCTCTGCCGCGGTCAGTACCATATCGCAGTACTGGCAGCTGTTCCGGTCCCGCAGCAGGATATTCTTCCGTGACAGCGCCCGGGTCTGGTGCGGGATTCTCCTGTACTCCAGCAATCGGATCACGCTCGGCATCGGGATCCGCATCCGCGCCGCGTGCAGTATGTTTCCCTGCTCCTCTTCCGTCCTCGCCACTCCCTTCAACACCAGGACGAGAGCCCGCCGCGCTCCGCAGATGTTGATCGGCTCATACGAGGCGTTCAGAACCAGGACCGGCGTCTGCATCGCAGGCTGCCGAAAAACGCCGGCCCGGACCTCCACCCCCGTCAGTACTCGCGGCGTGCCACCCGGCAGATGTCCCGCGTGCCGCTTTCCAGTGAATCCCTGCTTGCGCTTCTTTGCCGATTGCATCTTCCTGTCCTCCGGTTGAACACTCTCAGATCAAAAACCCGCTCCCGCTCTTCGCCCCGCCTCAGCTTTCAACTCATCCCGTACAGACGCATCCCAACTCGCGACCATCTGCTTTTGCGCTCGTGCCACCGTCGCCACCCATACCTTCGCGGCTCCAGCCTGCCGCAGCACGCGAGCGCACTCCCGCGCCGTCGCTCCAGTGGTATAGATATCGTCGATCAGAAGGACATGGCTTCCGTTCACCGCCGCCGGATCCTTCACGGTGAAGGCCCCACGAAGATTCCTTCTGCGCTCCCGCGTACTAAGACCAAACTGGCTCTCCGTCTGTCGCGTGCGAATCATCGCTCCATGCGCTGTGCTCAGGCGCCAGCCAGTACCGCTCCGACCCAGGCTCCGCATCGCTTCCTCTGCCAGCAGCACCGACTGGTTATAGCCTCGCTGTCTCTGCTTAGGAGCAAACAGCGGAACCGCAATCACCACCAGCTCCCGTCCCATTCCGCCTGCGCCCATCTTCGCGATCACGCGAGCCAGCAGCCTGCCCAGTGGACGCGCCACACTCTCTGCACGCTCATACTTCAGCAGCTGGATCGCCTCGCGCATGCCACCCGAATAAACGCCCCACGCCCCAGCACGCTCAAACTCCGGAGGAACCATCCTGCAAGGCGCGCACAGAACGCCTTCTCCCTCGATCTGCCGCGTAAAGCGCAGTCCATCCATGTCGAGCGCCTCGCCACAGCGCGCACACAGCTCCGCCGTCTGCTCCCGCAGCGCATCCACACATTCATCACATAGAGGGGAAAGCCCAGCACTTGTCAGCGGTCCCCCACAGACCCTGCAATCGGCTGGGAAAAAGGTTGTTACCAGATCGTCGACTACCGCCCGAACCGTTTGGCCCGGACTCTTCAGCACGCGGGACACAGCGCGCCACTCCTCCACACCACCCGGTGGTCCTCCAGGCGGAGCTCCCTGGGCATTCCTGAGCGAATTGTCCATCCAGCGTTGGCTGAAGACGCACCTCACTCGTAGCAACGAATAATCGTGCCGATGCCCGCAGTATAGTCCTCTCCCGCTCCCCCGCGTCAAGAATCCCGCACCACGGCAGGTGCGCCTTGTGCTACACCTGAACTATGGTTCGTGTCCTCACCTGGTGCGCCAAGTGCCTCTTTCTCTACCTTCTCGTAGCGATGCTCGCCATCAAGTTTGCCTGGATCTTCGTCCTTCCCGTCTGGGCCATCGGCACCAAGATGCACTGGACCACAATCAGCCGCTTCGTCTTTCTTTTGAACTATTTCCTTCCCATCTTCGCGATCTCGGGCTTCATCTTCGGCTGGATTCCCTTCGGACGCCTGCGCAAGGCCCTCATCGACATCGCTCCCGGTCTCGCCCGCTTCGTTGAGCCCGACAGGATCTCCGCAATTTACCTGGCCTGGGTGCCAGTAACCCTCGCCTTTCTCGTTCGCTTTTTTACCTGGCAGTCACGGAACGCCAGTGTTCTGGGCGGCAAAGACACGGTTGGCCGAACAGCCCGTTTCTTTGGAACGCTGAACTCCCAGACACCTGCGCTCTTCGACAGTCGCTGGGCGCAGGACCGCTTCCTCTATACCGGACCGATGTTCTTCCTGATGGCCTGCGCCATCGCCGTTCTGCTTCGCCACGTCATCTTTGGTCGGCCATCCTTGCCTGACGAGGTTGCCGCATCTGAATCGCCAGAATAGACGACGACAGACGTTCTTCTCCGCGTCATCAGCGGGTTATCGCTGGTACACTCAACCAGCCGCTACGCCACGTGACGCGGAGACATCTTAACCATGGCGACCACAACCACTAAGCCCGTGTTCCAATCCTTCGTTCCCGCCACCGAGTCGCGCCCCGAGTTCACCGTACGCGCCCTCCTCCTCGGAGCCATCTTCGGCATCCTCTTCGGAGCCGTCACCGTCTACGTCGGCCTCCGAGCCGGACTCACGGTCGCTGCCTCCATTCCCATCTCTGTCCTCTCCATCTCCATCCTGCGAGCCTTTGGCCGCGCCTCGATCCTCGAGAACAACATCGTCCAGACCACCGGCAACGCAGGGCAGTCGATCGCCTCCGGAGTCATCTTCACCCTCCCGGCCCTCATCTTCCTCGGCTTCGATCTCGAGTCCACCCGCATCTTCGCCCTCGCTCTCTTAGGAGGCTGGCTCGGCGTCCTCTTCATGATCCCGCTGCGCCGCCAGCTCATCGTCCAAGAGCACGGCACCCTCACCTACCCGGAAGGCACCGCCTGCGCCGACGTCCTCATGGCCGGCGAGCGTGGCGGCTCCTTTGCCTCCCGCGTCTTCCTCGGCCTCGGTCTCGGCGGCCTCTATACCCTCTTCCAGAACGAGAACCTTTTCAGTCTCTTCCCTTCGACCCCCAACTACTCCCCCGACCTCGGTGAGCAGCATCTCCTCCGCGGCGGAGCCATCCGTGCCGACGTCACCCCCGAATATCTTGGCGTCGGATACATCATTGGCATGCGCGTCGCCGCCGTCATGCTCGCCGGAGGCGTCTTCTCCTGGCTCGTCCTGATGCCCGCCATCTACTTCTTCGGATCGCATCTCTCCACGCCGCTCTATCCCGGCACTACGCTCATCCGTGACATGTCGCCTTCCGATCTCTGGCGCACCTATGTCCGCCCCATGGGAGCCGGAGCCGTAGCCTGCAGCGGACTCATCACGCTGCTCCGCACCGCGCCAACCATCCTCGCCGCACTCGCCGAGGGCTTCAAATCCCTCGGGAAAAACAAGGGCGAAGTTCGCGATGCATCCACCTCCACGCCGCGCACAGAGCACGACCTTCCCTGGTCGGTCGTCATCGGAGGCTCGGTCCTTCTCGTCGCCCTGCTCTGGGTCTTCCTCCAGTTCAAGCCTGTTCCCGGAGCGCAGGTTGGGGCCTTCGCCAATCTCGCCGCCGCTTTCCTCGTCGTTCTCTTCGGCTTTCTCTTCGTCACCGTCTCCGCGCGTATCGTCGGCATCGTCGGCTCCAGTGCTTCGCCGGTCTCCGGCATGACCATCGCCACTCTGATGGCCACGGCGGCCATCTTCCTCGTCAAAGGCTGGACCGCCCCCGCCTTCGGAGCCCTCGCCATCACTATCGGAGGCATCGTCTGTATCGCCGCCGCCAACGCCGGAGACACCGCCCAGGACCTCAAAACCGGTTACCTCATCGGGGCCACGCCCTGGAAGCAGCAGCTCGCCATCATGATCGGCGTAATCGTCTCGGTCCTCTCCATCGGGATCACCCTGAACGCCATGAACAAGGGCCTCGAGAGCTTCCAGCGCATGCCGCGTCCCATCACGCTGAATCTCTCACAGCTTCCCGACGGAGTACAGAACCAGGGCAACTTCACCCGCGACCGCATCACACTCGCACGTACCGAAGATCAGGGTGCCCCATCTTCGCCGACAGCTTCATCGTCGGCTAAGGTGGGTTCGCAGAATGTGCAAGAGATCACCAACGCCCGGAGCTACATCCTGCTTAACGCCATCGGCTCCTCCACCCTCGCCGACGGCAAGTACCTCTACAACCCCGCCACCGGCGAGATCGAAGTTCAGTGGACCCAGGGCATCGGCAGCGAGAAGGCCGCCGCTCCACAGGGCCGCCTGATGGCCACCGTCATCAACGGAATTCTCAGCCGCAAGCTCCCCTGGTCACTCGTCCTGCTCGGCGTAGCTCTCGTCATCATGATCGAGATGCTCGGCGTCCGCTCATTGACCCTCGCGGTGGGAGCCTACCTCTCCATCGGAACCACACTCGCCATCTTCGTCGGTGGAGTCATGCGCTGGATGGTCGACCGCGCCGCAGAAAAGAACTCCGAGCAGGGTGCCGAGGCAGAGCTGCAGGCCTCACTCGAACTTTGGAGCCGCGACCGGGACGCCTGGCTGGCACAGCATCCCGATTTCAATCCCGCCAACCCCGAGCATCTAGACACATCCACCGGGCTCCCTGACAGAACCTTCTGCCTTCGCAATCCCGAGATCGAATCCGAGATCTCCTCCGGCTCCCTCTTCGCATCTGGTTTAATAGCAGCAGGCGGCATCGTCGGCCTGCTCGGGGTCGCCATCAAACTCTACGAGTCTGCCACAGATCGCACTATTCCCAGGTTCAGCGACCACAATCCGCTGCATCACGATTGGGTCAGCGTCCTCATGTTCGCCCTGCTCGCCTACTCGCTCTACTACTTCGCGCGCAAGCCGCTCGATCAACCCGATAAGGTATCCCGATGAAAAATCTCTCCCTCGTTCTACTGCTCTCCTTCGCAATGGCTCCGCTCGCCCATGCCGACGACGCCTCCAAGCGCGCCAAAGTCGAAGAGCTGATCCAGGTGATGAAACTGAGTCAGATCATGGACCAGATGACGAGCCAGATGACTACGCGCATGAGGACTGTCGCTGCCCAGCAATCGGCCAACCACACCTTCACCCCCGCCCAGCAAAAGCTCATCGGCGATTACATCAACCAGATTCAATCCATCACACAGGGCGCAGTCTCCTGGGACAAGATCAAGCCCACCGTCGTCCAGGTCTATACCGAGACCTATACCGATCAGGAGCTCGATGGCATTATCGCCTTCTATCGCTCGCCCGCCGGCCAGGCCCTCATCGCCAAGTCTCCGCAGCTGATGAGCCGGACCATGCAGCTTGTGCAGACGCAGATGAGCGAAGTCCAGCCCCAGATCCAGCAGGCCAATGCAGACTTCAACCGCAAGATGAAGGAGCTTGGACCTGTGCCTCCCGCGTCCACTCCCGCACCGACGCCAGCCCCGGCAGCCAAACCTTAGCTGCATCGACAAGCTGCTGATGATGGATCCGATCTGCGACACACCTTTGTGTTTAGCTGGCGTCGTGGATCCTCATCGCAGCTTTTCTTTGCTGAGCTCCTCGTCATGCTTTTCGATCTGCTCCGACTCTCGCGGCTTAAGACTCCGCAGAATCTCCAGCAGTTTGGCAGGCTGAAAGGACTCCACCCGCTTATCCGCGCTTGGACAATACGCGCCACCGGGTGCGCAGATCACGATCACAGGAATATCCGGATTCGCCGCCTTAAAGTTTTGAGCCAGATCCTCCGCGGAGATATCGTCCATCTCTCCATCCATCACGATTCCATCCAGCGCGGGAAAACGCCGAAAGATTTCGAGCGCCTCGGGTCCGCTGTAGGCTGTAATTACATTGAACTTCGCTGTCTCAAGTACCAGCTTTCGGGTTGAGATACTCCCCGGAAACTCCCGGTCGATCACCAGAAAACACGGCCTTATCATTCGCGAATTATCCCTGATTGCGGAATGGGATGTCACTTTGGCGGACGAAGGATTCTCCGCTACCGCAAGCCTTCCTTGTCTTTACATTTGGAAGCTGGTTTCTGGTCCTACCAATTCTCTGCTAGCATGGCTGCGCCATGAATACCATCAACTCTGCCCGCCGCGAACTCCTCAAGCTCAGCGGCATGGGGCTGGCCGCTGTTGCCGCCACCGCCGTGCCTTCCGCCTACGCCGCTCCCCGATCTGCCTCCGCAGCCTTTCCAGCCGGAGCCATCTTCGACATTCGTTCTTTCGGGGCAGTCGGCGACGGCAAGACCGTAGATTCGCCCGCCATCAACAAGGCTATCGAGGCCGCTGCAGCAGTTGGCGGAGGCACCGTCTTCTTCCCCGCAGGAACCTGGCTCTCCTTCTCCATCCGCCTGAAGAGCCACGTCTCGCTCTATCTCTCGCAGGGCTGCATTCTGCTCGCCGCCGACTCCCCTAAACCCGGCGAGACCACCGGCTACAACGGTGGAACCTACGATGCCGCCGAGCCCAACACCGCCTGGGACGCCTACCAGGATTACGGCCACAATCACTGGAAGAACTCGCTCCTGTGGGGCATCGACATTCAGGATGTCTCCATCATCGGCCCGGGTCTCATCTACGGCAAAGGCCTCAGCTACGGCGCTGGCCCCGGACGCCCTCCCGGTGCCCCCAAGACCACCGGCTTCGGCCCCGAGCGCCCCGCCGGATCGCCTCCT